>ERZ1036464.895-NODE-895-length-10161-cov-33.497130_pt1 | contig 10161 bp, 3 predicted proteins | sample MGYA00514230_ERZ1036464 | MGnify/ENA primary metagenome ERZ1036464 (study PRJEB33795, sample SAMN09464918) | human gut metagenome | isolation source: Bloodstream | host: Homo sapiens | place: USA: Stanford, California | collected 2016-06 ... | reverse complement strand
AACGGTTCTTTAATCACATCAGCACCCATCATTACTGCATGGTTGGTACCCCAAGGTTTTGTACGGTCTGCCGGACAAGTGAAGCCTTCAGGAAGTGCATCCAAAGCTTGGAAAACCAGTTCACAAGGAATGTGACCTTCGTATTTAGAAATAATCTTATCACGGAAATCCTGTTCAAAGTCTTTGCGGATTACAAATACAAGTTTACCAAATCCGGCATTGATAGCATCATAGATAGAATAGTCCATGATCGTTTCACCATTAGGACCCAGTCCGTCCAATTGTTTCAAGCCTCCATAGCGGCTGCCCATACCGGCTGCCAATAAGAATAAAGTTGGTTTCATAAATTGTGTAATATTAAAAGGTTAGTGATGTCAACGGCATCTGATTTTGGTGCAAATGTACAAAAACTTTCTTTCTTTTGTCTTATGTGATGTCCTTTCTTTTGTCTTGAGACAAAGAAAGAACGTTAGAACGGATACCCGATAGCGAAATGTATTCCCAGATTTTTGAAGAAGGCACCGGTAACATTATAATATCCGCTTCGTTCCGTATCATAGGGCAGATGCAAAGGAATACCGAAGTCAAGACGGAACACAAGAATATCCATGTCGTAACGGACGCCTACGCCTGTCCCCAAGGCTATTTGTTTCGGGAAAGTTTTCAGACGAAGTTGCGAATCAGGACGTGCCTCGTCCTTGCGCAGCAGCCAGACGTTACCCGCATCCAGGAAAGTAGCTCCCCAAATGCTCTTGAAGATACGGAAACGATATTCTACGTTCGCTTCGAAACGGAACGTACCTGTCTGGTCGAGATAAGAATACTTGCTGTCTTTCGGGTGATAGCCACCGGGACCAATACTACGCACCGTAAAAGCACGGATACTGTTGGCACCACCAACGTAGAATTGTTCACTATATGGGGCAATCGTAGCATTACCGTATGCAAAAAGAGCGCCTAACGCTACACGGGAAGCTATTTTATTATTTTTGTCCATGTTCCACAAATGGCGGAACTCGGTATTAAATTTCATAAACTGCGAGAACGGAGCCCCCAAAAGTTTTTTCCCTTCCTCATTATAAGGTTTGCCGAAAGCACGATAAATAGTGGCAGTCACATTTCCGGCAGAAGTCACGGTAGATTGCCACCAGATAGGATTCTTCACTCTCCGCACAGAGGCATTATCATACGTATAAGTGTACTCCATAGCCGGGATGAACTGGTTGTCTAAGCTGACATATAGTGCCGGATTGTCGGCTGCAATCTCCATAAACTCTTTCGACTGGTGTTGCAAGACGTTGAATGTCAGTTTGAAAGGTGTGATACTATGACGACTGGTACGCGTCGGCTGGAAATCGTAGGTTGCGTTTCCGCCGAAAGATAACAGTTTATAATATCTTGCCCGGTTCAACTGATCGATATACAAACGGAAAGTAGTCGTAGCGGGAAAGTCAAATTCCCTTTTCCCCCAACGCGGGAAAACCACTCTAGGGAAAGTCAGAGAAGTAGATATTCCCATTTCCCAACTGTTCATCAACGAACTTTTCTCTCCGCCACCGGTCTGCCATTCATAAGAGCCTTTCAGTTTCACGTTCCAACTTTCTCCACCACCAAATACATTATTCCGTGTAACTCCGAACGAAGCACCCGGACCGGTCTGGTCGTTACTTTTAGTTACTACGTTCAATTCCAGTTCAGCGTCCAACGGTTTGGCAAAAGTAGCCTGCATCGTGATGTCCAACGTATCACAAACAGCTGTTGTATCTTTGGGGGCATATTGGATATCCATATAACTAAATATTCCCAACTGGCTGAGTTTCTCCTGTATCTGTTCCTGCCGATACTGGCTGTAAAGCCGGGTACGGTTGGAAGCACGCATCTGTGCGTTCCGTACAAACTGTTGATAATTCAGCCAACGATAAAGCATATTGGGACGAACCTGCAATTTATTGTAATAGTGGATATTCAAGTTCTTATACATCATACTGTCATTCGGCGCTTCTCCGTTCTTTCCGAACAGATAGACAGACGCATCACCCACGTAATAAGGACGCTGTGCCGCAGCCGGCAATCCCGGCACAGGAATCAGGCGAAGGCTGATATGCCCTCCGGGTACCAAAGTCGTATCCGCCTGGTAAGTCATATAGTCGGGACGGAAATAAAAATATCCGAGGTTACGCAACAATGTACTGATACGGGAGCGTTCTTCGTCCAAATCAACCACGTTGAACTGCTCACCCGGACTTATATAAGACATCCGGCGTCCGCGCTCCATAATCCGCAGAGTCTGGGGAGTGAACCGTTGATAGTAAACCGTATCAATGAAATAAGGGTTCTTCATATCCACCGTATAGATAATGCCCGCCTTCAGACTGTCTTTCTTATCAACAACCGTTTCATAAGCTACCTTCCCATTGAAATAGCCATAATCACGAAGCAAATTAGTAGTTACCTTCACACGTACCTCCGGGTTGACCGTAGAAATAAATACGGGAGGATTGGCCGCAAAACGGTTGAACATCCATTTACCGAATCCCTTCTTATATTTCACGAAGTCATTGTACATCCACATTTTAAAAGGGATAGGAAGGATACCGCCAAACATCTTTGTACTAGGTGTCTTATCGAGTGCAGCATCAATTTCCGTCAGCGCCGTCTCTCCTACCGGTGTTGTCGATTTATTCAATATGACAGTCTTGCTTCCGGTGTAAAGCACCTCCCCTTCGGGAAGATGTTTCGTCACCGAACAAGCCGACAGTAACACTACACTTATCAGACAAACAGCCAATATATTTATATGTATCTCTTTCATACTTACTTCTTTTTCTTAAAGATGAACAGTTCACTAAGTTTGTCTAGCTTCTTGCGAAGCACAATACCGACTCCGGTTTCCGTAATCTCACCTTCGAGCACACTCTCGTAGTTTTTATCGTAGAACAGACGAACATAACGGGTTCCGGTTCTATCCAAACGATATTCCAGAGAGATGTTATCGATAAAGGATTCCGCATCATTCGTCGCATTCTCACCTTGAGAAACCTTGCCACCGATTACAATCTGGAAACGATTGTTAAACAAGCGTTGTGAATAACGGAAACTGTAATCCGTACGTTTACTTCCCGTCTCTGAATCGTCGTGATCTTCGACACCGACAGAGAGACTCGCATTCTTCAAGTTACCCATCAAGGAGTTTATCTGACTACTCAATACAGAAGTCAGAGCAGATCCCATATTCAGCTTGCCGAGTCCGCCGCCACCCCCACCAATCGGTCCGGTGCCGAGATAAGTTTTCATCACCATGATATACAATGCCTGTTTACCTCGTTCTTCCGCCCCCATAGCGGTCAACTCGTTTTGTACGGTCGCATCTTCGGGAGCCGCAACATCGAATGCAAACGAAAGATTATCCAAGCGGTTCTTGACTACAACGGAAACATCGAAATTAACCATACGACTTCCACCATTCTCTCCTTCGGAAACTGACGCACGGATACGGTCAGTCGCCTTAAAGTTCAACATCGGGTCCATCGGATTTCCCGTCCATTCCACGTAACTACCGTTATCAATGGCAAATTCCTTTGCTGCAATCACCGGCAAAGCATATTTCATCAAGCCGCCACTCAACGTATAACGTCCGGTCAGAGTCAGGTCGCCTTGCGGAGTGTATTTCATGGAAAGGTCACCCCCGCCTTCCAGTTCGATACGGTTATCATTACTTGCATCCAGGTCAACTTTCACTCGGACGGACGGATCGATATGTACCATCATTACCATGTCCAATCCGCCTAAAGAGACAGTCGGCACTTCCTGCCGGACAACAGTTGTAGTATCGCTAAATGAAGTAAATGTTACCAAACTTCCCAAACGGTCCTGCACTGTCAATGGTGAATCGGTCAAGACATACGAAACATCGGTGTTCCCCAGCAGACTCACGTTCCCACGCATATTCAGCCCGTCCAAAGGCCCTTTCACCGTCGCCCGGAAATCAGCAAATACTTTGCCGTAAACCAGACTTTCACGGGTACGCTTAGCATCCAGTAACGTATAATTTTGTGCCAGCATATTCAGGTTCGCCATTGGACGGCTCATATCACGGAAATCAACATAGCCATCAATAGTAAACGGATTCTTCGATGTTGTGTAAATAGCAAATTTATCAAATTCCAACCGATTGTTCTTTATTTGCACAGGACGATTGTCAAACATGAAACGCGCACCATATTGACGGGAAAGGACAGCAACACTATCCAATACAAGTTCGCCGTTTATCAAAGGTTGTTCAGTACTGCCCGTTATATTCAGATTACCATCCATATCACCGGACAAAGTGACCATCTGGTCAGGAATAAACACATTCGCCACCCGCAGCGGAAAATGCTCCAATGTTGTATTCACTTCCAAACTATCTTTGCCTGTGCGGGTAGGAACCAGTTTCCCATCTGCCACCAGCACTTCTGCCTGTTCGTGATTCAGATAAGCATTCAGATATTGTTTTCCCTGTTCGCCCGGCAACCACGTAGCCCCTAATGCAACGTCACCGATACGCTGACGTTCATAAGTCAGTTCATCAACAGACGCCTCAGCCGAGAGTTGCAAATCCTTTTCTGTCTGTATGTAATGAGCTTCCAACGAGAACAATCCGGTTATTTCGGGGAAGTAAGGCAACACACTCGTTATCTCTTGCAGACGGATTCTACGTATTTCAACATCTATATTCTGCAGAGACACCGTATCGCCCGGTACGGAATGTACCCTGAATCCCATTCCTTCTTCATCCCACATATCTACGTTCGCGTATACACGCATATTTTTATGCAGGTAAATCCAGTTATGATTCTCGTTGAAATGAAATCTTTGGAAGGCAACAATCGGATTCTCCGGAATCAGTGTGAAAGCGATTCCGTTCCCCTTGCCATGTCCTTCGAACAGAGGGCGGGCATTTACCCCCAGCAATACGCCTGTTTCTCCTTTGCCGTTTTTGTAGTCTACCAGCAATTCCGCATCGCGGTCGCGAATCTCTCCGGTCAAAGTAGTAGCAAAAGAGAATTGCGGATTCTTCGGTCCGTTTATTACACCGGCACGTAGTTTCATTAAAGTAGTATCCTGTTTGACAGTAAAGAAGATTGTATCCAGTTGCAATGTGTCCATCTTCAATGCATGCACCGCAGCTTTTCCATTGATTCCCCAATCGGGAGCCGTACCGAACTTCATGGAAACATCATGGTAGGATATGTTTTTAGTAGCCAGAAAATAAGCTAACGGATTCTCTTTTCCTGCGGAGAAAGATAAAATAGCTGTCGGCAACGCTTCACGCAGTTCGGCATGGTTCAAGGCTTTTTCATCAATCTGCTTCATCAGGACATCCATGAAGTGTGTAGACTGACTTATCAAAGGATTAACACCGGAACGTGCACTCAAGTTGAGTTTCATATCACCGGATGTTAGATGTGTGAACACCCTGTTTTGACGAGCTTCGGCAGAAAGATTAAAGGCGAGCGGGCGCTTCATCGGTTGAGGCATCAACCCCAGTTCGTGTAAGTCGAGCTGAGTGACGTCAACCGTCACTTTTCCATCTGGATAACGATGTGCCAGATTGTATTCTGCATCTGTTGTCATCTTCAACAGCGCATTGTCACTTGTCAGATTAGCCGTCACCAATGCACCTTTCAAAGCTCCAGTCAAATGAACATTGGAAAGCTGGTAACGTGCATAATGTAGTTGATCTAATGAAAGATTCAGTTTGGCTAAAGCACGATAAGACATGACGTCCAGCCCACGGCCTTTGGCATCTGCCGAAAGAGAAAGTTCGTAGATAGAGTCTTTCGGAAGGAAATTATGGAGTTGTAGATTGTCAATCTTCAAGTCGGCTGCATAAGCCTTGGTTGAGGTATTAAGTTCTGCATTCACCCCCATAGAGCCTTGCCCCTGTTTCAAGTGAAGATTAGCCTTATATTCAGGTCCTTTCAGCTCGACACGGGCCTTCAGATTCATGCTATCTGGGATTACGATAGTACCGTTGGGGGCTTCTCCCGTTAAAGCAGTCAGGAAGTTTAGATTCTGAGTAATCATATCCAGACCGATAGTCCCCGAACGCGTCAGGCTGTCAGCCAAGTTTTCAAGAATACCGCCTCCTTTCATGGAAAAAGCTCCCGGGAGATCGACTGTGAAACGAGAAATCTGCATTTGTTTCAGATTTCCGTCCGTACCGGCACGAACCACAAGCGGACGGAAGGGATACGCCTCTTTGAAACTATCCGGCAAACCGCCGGCAAATAACATAACATCCTCTTTACCGATATAAGCATTGAGACCGGCGGACAAACGTCCTGTAGTGGGAATATTGACAAGTTCCCAATATGTCTGGGCGGATAAATCTATTTCGGAATGAGGGGTTTGCAGTTTTATGCCGGGAATACGAATAATCGAGTCGTTAGAAAATGCCCTACCCGTCAATGAAGTGATACTCAATCCGGAACGTTCATTCATCGAAAACTCACGGATTACAGCATTCATATCCCGACCTTTATATAATAAGGAATCCAAACCGATACGGATATCACGAACGGCAATATGAGACGCATCGAAACCTTCTCCGGGTTTGGCTGCTCCGGTATCATAATTGGCAGAGCTTCCGGATAACAGGAATTGTTTCAGTTCATAAAACTGATTCTTCAGATCAGCTTGTGCATCATTGATAAATGCTTCTCCGATATGAGCAGCCATTCGCATCGAGTCAGCAGGAAGTTGCATACTGAACGACACATTCTTCAACTTCAGTTTATGAAGATCCACTTTCCAGTTTACAGGAGCAGAAGCTGTTGTATCTTTAGGCGTAGTCGTAGTATCGTTCATCAACATTTGTACGTGAGTGTCCGATAATTCCGTCTGGTTGATAACGGCCAGCTCATTAGAAAGATCAACTCCATGACTTTGTAAAAAGAAACGTCCCAGTACCCCCTTTATCTTCATGCCTTCTATTAGATTAGCCGAATTGAACGCTACCTGACTTAATGTTACTTCATCTACCTCTACCTTTCCCTTGACGAGCGGCCATGCCTGTACACGCACGTTCAGACTTTCCAAAGACAACAGCGTATCCGGTTGCTGGATCACTTCCACGCCACGAACCAACAGATTGAGCGGAAAACGAAGGTCGATTCGTTCCACCTGAATCTGCATACCGGTTGCTTTGGAAGCGTATGCTGTCACCTCCCGACGCAAAAGATTCTGAACGGGAGGTATATAAAGTAATATCATTAGTATTACAAAAAGCAATACAGGAGTGAGCAATATCCAACTCACCCTTCTTATCCATTTTCGTTTCATGTAAAATGTGCCAGTGTATTAAAAGGTGACACAAAGTAAACAATTAATTCTGAAAAAAGGTTGACGTTAGGAGCAAAATGTTCAATCACAAAAGAAATACAAGCATTATGGTTTTCTTTCTTCACCTTCTTTACCGGAGCTCTTGTCACTACTTCAAGCTACTTATACCTTACGAGCTTCTTCCAGAACCTTCTGAATCTCCAGAAGTACACAAGCCGTTTTTTCACCTATCTCCTCTGAAAAACATTGCCCACGTTGTGTTTCCAGCCAGTTCAATAAAGGCACAGCTTCCATTGCCCCGATTAAAGTGAAAAGCGGAAGTAGTTTGTGAGCCATAGCCGCTATTCCGTCCACCTCCTTGCCTGCCAATGCTTGTTGCATCCGATCGGCATTCTTTCCGGTTTCTTCGATAAAGGTATGAATAATGGAATGTGCGGCATCAGCATCGTCTTCAGAAAAGGCTGTTAATGCAGAAAAGTTCAAGGAACTTACAGTCTGCATATCCTCAGTAATGTGTGCTTCGTCAGCGGCAAGCTGTCCTTCGTTGACTGTGAGCAATAGTTCTTTCACCGTAAAAGGTTTGTGCAGGCAACCGGCAAAACCGTGTTCTTGTAAAGCATCTATATCCATTTCACTGCGGGCAGTTACGGCAATCACAGGAATTGTCTTTGCCTGCGGAATATTGGAAGCGCGCAAGAGTTTTACCAAATCAAAGCCATTAATAGCAGGCATTTGTATATCAGTCAGCAATACATCGAAAACAGAGGTACGGAGCTGTTCTATCAACTCCTCCAGTTGCTCACAACAAACGGCGTCAATTCCATGTTGCTTTAACATGGCTGCCGTCAAGCTTAATTGAATTTTATCATCATCAATCAACAGTACACGTATCACTTTCATCGGGGGAAGCGTGACAGGGTCTTCTGCCGAAATTGTTTTTTCTTCCAATGCCCTTTCGGACACAGATTTTCCCACCGGATAAAGAGGGAGAATGACTGTGAAGCAACTTCCCTCCCCCAGCTTACTCTGCACATCAATCGTACCTTCAAGCAAAACAACCAACTTCTTCACAATAGACAATCCCAAGCCGAAGCCTTCTTCTCCTTGTGCACCGGATAAACGGGTAAATTCCTGAAAAATCCGTTCGCGGTCTTCCGTAGCCATACCTTTTCCGGTATCCGAAATCGCTATCGTCAGCTTGGAAGAATCATATTTAGCCGTTAATGCAATCTCGCCTTTCGGAGTAAACTTCACTGCGTTGGACAAAAGATTATTCACTATCTGCCGGAGCCGTAAAGGGTCGCTGATGTATCTCCCATTTAATTCCTGAGCGACATGGCATTGCAAGGTTAATCCTTTGGCGGCTGTCAATGGTTCGAAGCTAACATGGATTTCTTCGAATAACTGCGAAGGATTGAAGGTGACGCGGTTCACTTCCGCTTTATTAAGGTCGAGCCGATGAAAGTCGAGCAAGTCGCTGACCAATTTCAAAAGATGTTCCGAAGAACTTTTCATATTGTCAAGATAGAAGCGCTGCCGTTCGTCCTCCGTCAGTCGGGAAAGTAATTCGGTATATCCCATAATAGAGCCTAACGGTGCTTTAAAGTCGTGAGTAATGGCGAGCATCAGCTTTTCACGGGCAATAAGCAGGTCTTCCGCCCGTTTATTAGCTTCTTCCAATTGCCGGCGGTAACGATTGCTGCGGGATATGTCACGCACTATCAAAATCAGGAAAAAGACAGAGAGCAGCACTGCTCCGATAGCTATTCCACCAATGGTGCGTGCTGAACGCATTCTTACCTCCTGTTGCATTTCTGCATCCTGGCGGGCACGCAAGGTCATTTCCTCCTCGTATTGTTTTATCAGGCTATCCATTCTTGCTGTCAACTGCGAATTCATACGCTGATATTTTGTACTAGTCCGCCGGATTGTTTTTCGCCGCTGCAACCGTTTTTCCTCTGTAGCCATACGAATCTTTTGCTGAAGGGAATCTTTAGAAGTGGTCGGTTCCAGAATAGTATCCGTAGCAACCTCCATGGAGGTATTAACAAGCACGGCACTGTCTTGTTTAGTTGGGACAAACACTTCTGCCAATCTCTTAAAGAAACCTTTCTTCTTAGGCGTAGTCAGTAAAGAATCCCGTTTAGTGATAACTCGGTGTTGTACCCGTTGCTGAGTAATGACAGAATCTTGTTCGGAAATTATTTCTTCAATCTCCGAAGCGGAAAGTAAGCTGTCATTCGCTTCGCTCAATGCCCGGAGCATCTGTATCGTATTCCGGTCTTTCTCGTGCAGCAGGGTCAACAGGCTGTCTGTCCGCAGATTCTCCTGGTCATCGGCAGCCGACAATGTCTCCATTTCGCGATGTACAAATACCAGAGAAAAAAGAAGAATTGCAAGTAATAACGTATAACCGATTGTTACTTTCAACTTTGTAGAACGATAGGAAGCCATACGGTAAAGTTTTAAGTATCAAGTATTCACTTGGGGAGTGGGGAGTTTCGTCATGTAATGAAAACGCCACCAAAGCATTAATCCTGCACTTGTCAGACCGAAAGGGAACGCCATCCAGACACCTACCACCCCCCAGCCCATTACGAAGCCGCAGAAATAACCTACGGGAAGTGAGATGATAAAGTAAGCGATAAAGGCGATGAGCATCATCAGTTTTACATCCGAAATGCCACGCAAGGCATTAGCAAAAGTAATCTGTAACCCGTCCCCGAACTGATAAACGAGGAAAGGAAAAATGAGAGAAGTTACCATAGCCGCCACCTCAGGACTGTCGGTAAACCAACCTCCTAAATAGTTACGGCAAAGAAAGACAATAAAAGA
>ERZ1036464.871-NODE-871-length-10447-cov-5.188607_pt1 | contig 10447 bp, 15 predicted proteins | sample MGYA00514230_ERZ1036464 | MGnify/ENA primary metagenome ERZ1036464 (study PRJEB33795, sample SAMN09464918) | human gut metagenome | isolation source: Bloodstream | host: Homo sapiens | place: USA: Stanford, California | collected 2016-06 ... | reverse complement strand
CTGTTGCCTTGGTTTGGGCTTTGGACATTGGGATTCCTCCTTTTCTGATTTGGATATGAAAAAAGCACCCAGTCAGGTGCTCATTTCACAGGCTTATATCCATTTCCTGCTGGGGTGCAAACTCGATCTGCTGGAAGCCGATGCGGTCGCAGTAATAGAACTCACTGCCGCCTTCGTCGTATAGTTCCAGCACATCCGAGATGCCGATGGGGCGGCCGTCATAGCCGGGAACGGGATTGCGGAAGATGGTGTAGATCTCCTCTAGGTCGTTGGTACCGACTTGACCGTCATAGACCATCTCATAGCTCTTTCGGCTTGGACGACCGAATCGCTGTACCATCGTCTCATAGGAAACGAAACGGATATTGATAGGACTGTCCCGCGAGAGCTGCCATACACGGCAGTTCTTCAGGGGCGGAGCCTCTGGGTCGAAGCGGCCGCTGCGCTGCCCCAGCAGGAGACGGTCATAGACGCCGTCCTCCCAGCGGATGGTGAGCGCCTGCTTTTGCAGAAAACTCTCCAGTTCCTGCGTTTGGAACATGGTGTCCACAACGGCTTCTTTTCCTGTAATGTATCCGGCAGGGTTGCCGTAGCAGAGGATACGGTCATGGTTATCAATAAAAATGCGCTGCACTTGTTTCACCTCCGATCATTCCAGCTTCATCTCACCTGTGATCGGTGCCTCCTGCTGTGGCGCAGTCAGCTCCATGAGCTTCTCCCGCGCCCAGTCGGGAAGATACTTTTCGTCCAGCACACCGATGAACTCATGCCGATTCCAGCGGGTCATCTCACCGTCACCCAGACAGGTGCAGCGCACCGAGCGGCCAATGGTGTGAGGCGAACAGCCAAAGCCGTCATGGGCATACCAGAGCTGGTTTTCCTGACTCCAGCAGGATTCCTTGAGGGTATCCGGTGACAGCACCAACACCTTGCCGGTATAGTCCTGCTCGGCGCGGTCACCGACGCAGTGCTCCGCGCCGAAGAGATTCAGAGCCTGCACCGCCTTGCGGTAGAAACTGACGAAGCCATCCAGCACAGCCGGATGGCTTCGGACAACAAAATCGCTGTTGTGGATGAGATCTGTGGGAATATATATCTTCTCTGCCCAATGCTTGTTGGCATAGCTGAAACGCCCGTCCCACTTGAGCTCATGCAAGGTATTGGCAAGCACCCACGCGGTGCGCTTGAAGCCATATTCGTCCAGCACGGTCTTTAAACAATCTGTCTGAAGGTTCATGCCATCAAAGTTCTGGCGAATGACGTCCTCGATAGCATTTCGGCAGGCGATGTTTGCCTTATGGCTCTCCCGCCAAAGGGAAAGCTCATTCCGCTTACGGGCTTCAGTAGCGGAATACGGGTAGGGATAGGTTTCATTCATTTTGGATATCTCACCTCGCTTCTTCTTTGAATGCCTACGGTATCACTTATCGTAGATAATATCATTCTCCATCAGCGCATCTTCCAGAGCGGACAAACAACAGCCGGACTTGCGCAGAGCGTACAGGATTACGGGCGATACATCGGAGAGGTCGAAGTCATTGTCTGCCTCGCAGACGGTAATCACGCCGGAGTCCTCATCCACATAGCAGTCCAGCTTGGCGTCGGGCGCGATGTCCGCTTCCTCTCGGGCCCAATCGGGAACGGTGACAGAAGGTCGGCAAAGTTCTTCGATTGACAGATTACTGTAAACACAACCGCCTTCATCGCACTCGTCACAGTGGCCACAGGTGTCCCGCAAGGACAGGAGGATCTGACCAACATGGGCGGTCAACGCCGTGAGCAACTTAACATATTCCATTGCGGTCATTTTGGATTTCGTCAGGATCACAGCTCCGTCTAGCGTGGTCAGCTCTAACTTCGCGTTGTCGGGGATGCCACTCAGCTTCGTAGCCGCAGGCGGGATGGTGATGGCCTTGTCCCTGGTAAGAATAAAGTTCATAGTGTGGTTCCTCCTCATTTTTCTTTGGTAGGTGTTTTGATGGCGTGGGTAGGTTCGTGCATCAGCTCATATCGAATATCGCTGCTGCCATCCAGCAAGCTGTCCAAAGTCAGCTGCCAGCAGGCTTTCCGAGGATCATAGTTGGTGATGATGGCTTCCTCATATTCGCTGCCTGCCGTCTGCGACATACTGTTGGGACGGACAGTGCGAAAGATGAAGAACTCTTTATAAAGTTCTGAAATGTACGGGCAGTAGTTGTAGGACACCATAACATACCCGCGGCAATTCAGGAGCGTGTCATGGAGCCGCTGGTGATCCGCTTTTGGGAAGCCCACCTCATAGCACTCCGCCTCAAAGTAGGGCGGGTCGCAGTAGATCCAGGCATCCTCCCGGTCATACTGGCGGATGACATCCTCAAAGTCCTTATTTTCCACGATGACATTTGCCAGTCGGCGGGAGCACTCCCAAATGAGATGAAAGAAGCGGCGTATGTCGCAGGGCTTGCCGCCGAAGGACTTGGCGCTGCCGCTGAAGCTGTAGCGAACCAGCTTGAAGTAATCTGCGGCACGGCGGATATCTCCGCGCGGAGCGCGTTCCAGCATAAGTGCGCGGATGGCTTCGGCATCGGGAGGCTTCAAGTAGACCTCTGTCAGATTCATCTCCTCCTGCAGGTAATCATCCGTGAACTCACCTCTGGAGAAGAACTTGTAAAGGACATTGAAGTCGTCCCGCGTATTCAACGGCAAGAAGCCCAATTCTGAAAGCAACGCAAGGGTGCGGTTTTTCACGCAGCAAAACAGGTTGGTAAGGTTCCCGTTGAAGTCGTTGTAGACCTCCATGCACCCCTTCCGAGTAGGGCGGTTCATGGTTACTGTGCCGCTGCCCCCAAACACATCGATAAAGCGGCTATATCGCTCCGGTGCCATCTTGTTAATGATCCACAGCAGCTTACCTTTGCCGCCCACCCAAGGGATAAAGCTGTTCAAGATGCACCTTCTCTCAAGGGAAAAGCATCCAGTGACCGCTCTAATCCGCGTCTTGCTGCCGCAAGTCCATTTTCCATGCTCTGAAGCTGCTGAATCGTGGAGTAGACTTCGCCGGCAGTCGCAGCGTAAAAATATCCGCATCGATCACTCCCAATGGGAATACCCTTGCGCCTCATACGGTTTACCAGTTTACGAAGATCTGTTCCGCTAATCCCAAGGGCCGCTTCCAGTTCAGCACCGCTCACTCTGTATTTTCGCCCAGTACATGCTCCTTTCAGATAATTCAATAATTTTTCTTCTCGCATTGCTGTTCCTTTCCGAGACCGCTATCCCGGATTAGGGAACAAAATGAGCAAAAAAGAAGGGGCCGCTTTCCCCATCCGGGAATACGGCCCCTTGCTGTTATTTTTTTCTGTTCCGTCCACTCGGAACGGTTACCGTTCTTCTTGCTCCTGTGAATCGAATAACATCTCCAATATACTTTAAGAACGGATTCCGTTCAAAAGGAGATTGCTGTATGGATCAGGTCGCATTGGGAAAACGAATCAAAGCTGCCCGTGAGCGTGCCGGTATGACGCAGGAGGACCTTGCTGCTGCCGTGGAATACAGCGTAGACCACATGAGTGTGGTCGAGCGCGGAGTCAAAGCACCAAAACTGGATAAGTTGGTTACCATCGCCAATGTACTCAAGGTTGGAACGGACGAGCTGCTTCAGGATAATTTGGATGCGGCAACGTTGCTTCACGCCACAGAGCTCTCCGAGCGATTGAAAACACTGTCCCCAGAAGGGCAGCGCAAGGTGATGAATGTGCTGGACACTTTGGTCGACGAATTGCGGTAACACCGGTGCAGAGGTTTGCTTTTTTGCAGACCTCTGTTTTTTTCGACTGCGTTCGACGCTTTTCCCCTAAACCTCTGTGCTATTGTAGTTCTACAAGAACGGCACCCGCTCAAAATAGCAAGGAGTGATACCATGAAGAGGAAGAACATAAGCGCCGATACCGCACTGTTAGAAGTTGCACGTAGACACAACACCACCGTAGATGAGGTCAGAAAAGAGATCCGGATTGCAATGGCGGTGGCAATGTGTAGCCCTGATCCTGATGTACAGAAAAGATGGCGTGAGATTCCACATAATGACGAAGTCCTCACGCCGGAAGATTTTATCGCCTATGCTGCGCGGAAATGCCTGGAGAGGTTGTAAGCTGCTTTGCTCATCTCATCGCCATATTCGCTGCTGATGCTTTCTGTACCGGCGTCAGCATGGGCTGATAGTCCGCACGGTGCAGCAGACCGTAGGGTGAGAGCACTGCGTTGTCCTCCTTGATGAGGTCGCAGCCGTAGGCGTAGAGGTTTACATGGGAAAGCAGCAATTCCACCGAGTGGTCATCCGTCATGAAGTGAAGCTGGTCGATGGCCGTTTCCTGGGGCGAGCTGATTTCCGGTGTGAGGACGTAGTCATCCAGATGCTCTGTCAAGCCCATGGCGGTTTCGATGTCCTGCACCTCAAACTGCTTCAGCAGAGCCTTCAACTTTGGAAGCTGCTTTTCAGGAAAAGGCATATCCCGCACCGCTGCGGCGAGCACGTTGAATTCCTCCAGCTCCATGGGCAGGTCGGTGAATTCTGCCGCATAGGGAATGATTCCGTCGTAATCAATGACCGCGACGCCCTCCCAGCCCTCCGTGCCGAGCTGCGCCTGCGCATCCAGCAGCTCCGCCTCTGCTGCGGGAAGGATCAACGTCACCGTGCGGTCATCGCCAATATCGGGATGCAGTCCGGGCGTGAGCGGGAAGTGGTCCCCCGGCTTTTCCGGCAGCGTCTTTTGGACGGGCGGCGCGGTTGTCAGTTCGCCATCCCGCAGCACATACAGGCTGCCCACAAATACACCGTTTTCCCCATGACGCATCATTCTTCCGATGCCGGCGAAGTCCAGCATCTCGAATACCTCGTCGGATATGCCATCCAGTTCGGGGATAAAATCGTTTTCTGCGTAAAACCGGCCAAGGGCAGCATCGTCTGCGGCATCCACTACATGGTAACAGTCTGTAAATCTGTTGCGTCTTCGCTTCGATGGTTCGAATCCATCCTCTCCCACCAAGCAAAAAGTCTTGATTTTATGCGGTTTTTCGCAGGTCAAGACTTTTTGTTTTTTTAATCTGTTTGCGTTCCAACCTCTTTTTTCTTCTATTTTTTCTTCTCATTCATTCGCCGCACGCGTATAATTCAAGCATTTTTCCATCGTCATTGCCGAGTGCAATTTACTGGAATAATCAAGATGTGAATACGTATTTGCCGTCGTGTTAAAGTTTGAATGCCCCAACCATAGTTGTATTTCTTTCATTCCTATTCCATTTTTTAAAAGCAAACTGGCACAGCTATGGCGGAGATCATGAAAACGAATTTTCTTCATGCCCTCTTTTTTTAGTAATGCCGAAAAATGCCGTGTAATGAATTCCGGTTTGATCAAATTCCCCATTGCATCCACAAAAATATATTCTTTACCTTCTTCGGCGTACTCTGCTCCGCAGAGCCTCTGCTGGATACGCTGCTGTTCCCGTTTTCTGCGCAGCATCTGTTCTATTTCCGGTACGAGCGGCAGTGAACGAAAACTGGATTTTGTTTTTGTCCTGTCCTGCTTCACAAGAACATGTCTCCCCTCAATATGTGCCTCTAAAACAGTATGGCTAACCGTGATAATTTTTTCTTCAAAGTCGATTGCACTCCATTTAAGCCCTACAATCTCGCTTCGCCGCAATCCATAAAAAGCAGCAATCATCACAGGAAATTCTATCTCGCTCCCCTGCACTTTGTTCAACAATTCTCTCAATTCTTCACCATTGTAATAATTGGCCACGAAATTTTCACTCCTTGGAAGTTCCACATCTGCCGCTACGTTCGATGCAATTAATTTCAGCTTAACCGCATCTTTTAATGCTTTTCTAATATTTGCATGCATCCTGCGAATCGTTGCAGCCTTAACCTTTCGTTCGGACATATACCATGCATAAAAATCCTGTAAATCGAACGCCGACATAGAGGAAAGCAACATTCCATTTTCTTGAAAATATGGTGCTACTCGATTATGAATAACCTTGCGATACTCTCCATATGTGTTCAAATCGACCTTTAAGCGTGTACTTTCTACCCAACGAAAGAGGTAGTCAGAAAACAACATATCCGGAGACAAAGACTGCAACCCCTCTTGTCCCGCCACCTGTCTTCCCTGCGGTAAAAGCTCTCCTCTTGCGTATTTTTGGCGTAACTCCCGCAACATTTCCTCCGCCCGTGTTTTGTTTCCTCGCTCATCCAAATGCGTCGAAATCCATTTGGCCTTCTTCTTCCCATTAGGCTGCGGTAGATACAAAACAACATAATATTTTCCGCCTTTCACTTGTAAATGGCCCGAAGCCAATTCTTTTTTCACGCCTCGTCCTCCTTTAGTCTTCAAAACTGTGCCGACAACTGCAATTTACGCTATCTTTTTATAAATCGCCAGGCTATCTTTCAGAGTATCCGCACTCTTGACAAGAGGACACCGAAAAAAAATCTTGTAAGCTATTCTTCGGGATTTTATAACCATGTCCTACACGAAAATAGAAAACTGAATTTTCCTTTAACCATTTAATCGCAGTTTTTTTACTTTTCACTTTTAAAATTTCAATTAGATGATCTGTTGTGAGAATGTCAGGATAATGTTCAAGCATACTCAAAACCTCGCTTTCACTTTTAGCTTTCCGTCCTGACAAATATACTCTTAACAATAAAAAACGGCGGCAAACCCCAATGTTCGAGTACGCGTTTATGCACTCCAACTGGAATTTGCCGCCTCAGATTTTATTTCAATGCGCCTATTCGACACTACTCCCCGACGCAAGGGCAATAGCTTGCTCGTACTGCTGGTTAGGCAGTCACCACAGGAAAGTCCCTCCCCACTTTCAGTGAGGCCGCCCAATGCCGTGACGCGTTCAAGACGGGAGTATCATTATTCTTGTTTTTTTCATGGCGTACCGGGCCACCACGGCCCGTATGACACGCGATGTGAACCGCTCAGCCTTCCACGGCATCTTGGCGTATCGCTGTCCCGCTTGCTGTCACCATTGTGTTGCAGCAAAACAAGATTATGTAATTCAAGCTATTGGCTATTCAATTTTCCAGGTCCGAATTATCAGGGGAAGGAATTTTGTCCTTCACTATATAGGCCCCGAAATCGCCCCTTTTCTCACATTTGTCCAGAAAATTTTTTAAAAAATTTTTCGTCCTCCACCATTTTGTTTCCACATTACTAACAGAAAGGCCCAATAATTTTGCGATTTCTGCATTTCTATATCCTAAAATTCGACAGAAAACAATTTGGAGGGAACTTTCATCCAGACAGGAAAGCCCATTTAACAGTTCCTTGCTGCTGATGTTATTCATCATTGCTTGTACGTCTGTCATCCTTAGTTCAGATGAATTTTCAATTTTTTCATTTACACATTCATCGAAGCTCACCTTCCTTCTCAAAAATTTACGTTCCTGCTTAAATACTTCCCAATCGTATTCATGCAATCTCTGAATCAAGGCTTCATCTGCGCCCTGTTCTCGCAATTCTTTTTCTTCAGCCTCTTTCCATTTCAGCCAATCTTTTTCAGCACTGCGGTAATTATACATTGATTATCTTCCTCCATTCATCCAGCTTTCAACTTAGTGAATCAAATGAATGGAGGAGCGCGGCACCGACAACTTTCCCGACGCCGTTTATTGATTCGACAGATAATTTTATCGAAAAAAAAGGCGGGCCGCTTGTAATAAGCAGCCCGCCTTTTTCAAATAATAAAATTCATTTTGATGGCTGACATGATAACTTAAATTACAATGTCAGCCGAATACTTGGTCACCGTCTCAAGATATGTCCCGCTGGATGAATAAACCTTAACTACTGATTTTGCCCGGTAATTTCCTTGTGACAGTTTTATATTTTTTTCAATACTTGTAGCGCCCGAACCTGAAGATGTCCATGAATTAGAAGTGTCAATATATGCACCATTGCTCCAGACCTGAATCGTGAGTGTCATTTCAATTTTACTATATGCCCCACTGGTTGATGCCGTACTTGCAACCTTTGCATTACTAAACAGCCCGCTTTGCCTCTCCAATGCGCATTGAAAAGTATTTAATTCTGTCCAACGAGGTTGAATTTGCCCATTTTCAAAAGAAACTTCTTGCGCATAAACCGGGGACATCGCCAGCATTACAGCTATGCACACTGCCAAAACCAACATCCGAACAAAACTCTTTTTCACAATACTATCATCCTTCCATTATTGACATCTACCTATATCAACTGTTTTCAGAAGGATTTGCAACAGGATTTTAAAAATTTTTTATATTTTCTCCGATTTTAATTATTTGATTTTCCGAAAGATTGCCTGAAATTATCACAACTGCGTCTGTAAGCGGAATCACAAGATAGTGCGTACATCGGTCCATTGTGTAAAGCAAAGTTGCTTCATGCTCCTTTATTTCGCGTTTTTCCGACAGCATGTTCTCCTCATTGAATGAAGGCCTATGCGCAACATCTTTTATAACGGCGAACTGAAATGTATAACCTTCTTCATCTTCATACCAAACAAAATCCCCCTGTGATTCCATCAAAACCTTTGTTACCTTGCTCCCTTCTGGCAGCCATGCCGGATAATACGGTGATGACCAACCAAAAGGCGGTTTTGCATTGTCATAGCTATCGTATTGTATCTCAGCAAATTGCGGAAAGCTGGAAATAAGATAGTTGGCAATGCCAGACCGAGCTGCGTCTACTTGAAACACAGCTGTGGGAAGTAGAAGCATAATTACTGTGATACATGCAGCCACCTGTAGAATTCGACGATAGCGCCTCCTCCCCTTTTCACGACATTGGATTCTTCGAAACTCTTTGATTACGTTATGATTTAATTGCTGTATCATTTCATCCGGGAGGTCTTCTGCGTCGGGGTCGTTTTCAATATCTTCAAATTCTTTAAACAAGTATTCGCGGTATACAACACCCGCCGCCTCCAGCGCGAAGTCATCTACGCCCTCCGCCTGAGTTGTAGCGCTTGATCTATTCTTTTGACGCATCAATTTACACCTCGCTCTCTGCCTGGCACAATTCTGCCAACATTTTTCTTGCCCGATACCCCAGCATTCTCAAACTATCTTGCTTCACTTTTAAAACTTTCGCAATAATTGCTGGGTCCAGTTTGTCCAAGTATGCCATTTGTATGTATGCACCATAGCGCGGCGGCAGTTCTGAAATCTTTCTATACATCACTTCTGCACTTACTCGTCCAATCACAATTTCCTCTGCGTCCATTTGCTCCGCATGATTTTCAAGAGTTTCCGCTGGAAACTCACGTCCATTTTTCCCTAAAACATCAAAAATATTGTTCTTGGTGATAATATAAAGATAACCACACAGCTTACTCTCGGAAACATAAGTAAGTGTGTGGAATATCTCCATAAAATCCAGTGCGGATTGTTGCACAACGTCCGCCGCTGCCTGTTCATCTTTTAAATATCTATATGCAAGCTTACGCAAAGCTGGAGATTTGGACAAGTATATACGCTCAATCAACGGGCGGTCCTCCGCAGTAAAAGCTAACACCAGCAGCACACCTTCTCCTTAATATTTACTCGTTGTCAAGCAATGGAAAACTCGCAGTCATTGTTTTAACAACTGATAAAATCATATCCCGTTCACGCGGAGAGCAGTCTGCACACAGTTCAGAGATGACAGCGCAAAACTCATCCATAGATACATCCGCATAATCATACAAAAGCTCGTTTGCGGTAATATCCAATGCATGAGCGATTTGAAATAATGTTTGTACACTCGGCTTGGAATACGAATTTTCAATATGACTGATGTGTGCTTTTGTAAGACTCGCCTTTTCCGCCAGCATCTCTTGGCTTAAACCTAATTCACGCCTCTTCTTTCGAATTCGCGCCCCAAGCTTTGCATAATTAAATTCAACAGCCATGGCAAATATCCTCACAGTATATAATAAATATATTATATGGACATTTATCACAGAGCTAAACGCATTATAAAGTCATTATAGTATACCATCAGTACTCTTTTGCGTTGTAATAGTCTTGTAACATATACACGGTTGCAAAAATAGCGTTTTACAGTTGTTTTAAAATAGTTTGTGTTTTTTTCGTTCGACTTATCAATTTAATCTTTCTGTTTCCCTTAATATAATTAAATCAAGCCATTTGTTACCCAAGTTCGGCTTGAAGATACAGAAAGCGAGGAGAAGTCATGAAAAAGATAGCACGACATTTGCGGCAAACCTTGAGTCTTGTGCTTGTATTGAGCATGCTTTTCACAAGCGTGCCGGTACAGGCATTTGCTGCTGAAGCACCTGTACCGCGCATCCCTGTTTCAGCACCGCTGGAGCAGCCGGAGCCTGTGGACTATGAAGCGCAGCAGCAGGCGGCTGACGAATCTGGCGGCGCATCAGCGTCCACGCCGGACAGCACTCCGGCGGAATCCGCACC
>ERZ1036464.867-NODE-867-length-10536-cov-8.357409_pt1 | contig 10536 bp, 6 predicted proteins | sample MGYA00514230_ERZ1036464 | MGnify/ENA primary metagenome ERZ1036464 (study PRJEB33795, sample SAMN09464918) | human gut metagenome | isolation source: Bloodstream | host: Homo sapiens | place: USA: Stanford, California | collected 2016-06 ... | reverse complement strand
ACATAGCAGCTATTAGAGATAAACAAGTCAACCATTATTAGGGAAGTACAGTTTCCAATATCAGTTCCAACCGTTGAAACAAAATGTTTCATCGGCTTGAAACTAAAGTTTCATCGGCTTGAAACCAAAGTTTCTTCAGTTTGAAACTAAAGTTTCATCTGCTTGAAACTAAAGTTTCATCTGCTTGAAACCGTTGGTTTCAACGCTTTGGAACTTTCTAAAGCAACTATCAATTAGAGTAACTTGACTGCATGACCGGAGTAACCCAATCGTATCAGTTATTCCAATTCACCCGTTCTTTCAAGAAGCATTAACTCATTTATTGGCTACTAATAGATGAGTTATCAGCCTTTAATACCTGATTTTTCAATTATTAATAGTTGATATGTCAATCTTTAATAGTTGACGTATCAGACGTTAACATCCTACAAATCAACCTACAACACTACAAAACGTCACGTCATCCGATGCACCGGAGTGAGAGCAACCATTTGCTCTCATACCTGCCACCACACTTGCTACCACGCTTGAAACAGCGATGAATAAAGGGATACGCAGGAATTGTTAGAGCATGAGAGCAAAACTGCTGTTATTTTCTTTTTGGTAGAAACAAATAAACTATATATCTTTGTCCCCGCATTGGTTTGCGACTCTCATCACGAGGGAAGCGATTAAAAGGGAATCAGGTGTAAATCCTGAACAGTCCCGCTGCTGTAAGTTCCATAGATATGTTGCGAGCAATCTACTCAAAGCCACTGGAAGGGTATTCCGGGAAGGCGCCCGCAACAGGAATAAGTCAGAAGACCTACCATGCAATTATGTTTCACTGCTTTCGAGGAAAAAGCGTTGAGTCTAATGAACCGGACAATTCGTCTATCATTTCATTCATCACTCTGATTCAGAGAAAGTATGTACAAACTAATAGACTCTGCCAAGTTTATTATGTGTGTCCGGTCGAAGCGATTTCGCCCGGACACTTTGATGGACATATTTTATTTACTTAATATACAAAACATGAATTGTAAAAAGCTATTCAAAACGTTATTATTTATAATAACAGCGTTCGTTATTGTGTCTTGCTCGAAAGACGATTGTGACCTGGAGCACATTGACAAACTACAAGGATTACCAGCTCTGAAAACCGGCACTTTCCCCGAAGAGGATTTGACACTCAATGTCGGAGAACAATATGTATATGCCCCTAAGGCAAGTAGTCCGCTGGATATATACTATCAATGGTATCAGAATGGAGAAGATATGTCGACAGACCCGTCATTCACATTCAACGCCGAACATCCCGGCCGTTCCAAAGTTATTTTAGAACTCAGCAATGACTTGGGAAAAGTGACATTAGAAAATAAAGTGATGGTTCCGGGAGCGGATTACTCCAAAGGATGTCTGATTATCAATGAGGGATGGTTCGGACACGGATCCGGAAGTATTTCATTCTATAATTATGAGAAGAACAGCATTGAACACTGGTGCTATAAGAATCAGAATTTCGGAGATGTGCTGGGAGTTACCTCACAATCGGCTACTTTGTGGAATGGGAAGTTGTATGTCTGTTCAAAAGAAGATAATCAGTTAGTGGTGATGGACCCTAAAACTCTGTATGCTGAAAACAGCTGTGGCAAACTAGCTAATTATCAAGCTTATGAGTTTATCGGTTTGAATGACGATTATGGAATAATTACTCATGGAGGATATTTCAGCCGTATCAATTTAAAAACGTTTGAAACAATTACACTGGTATCGGTAGGAAATACGTATACCGGAACAGGTAGCGGAATCGCTTATAACGGAAAACTCATATTAAATGTGAACTCCTCCGGGTGGGGAAGTCCTAAAGTGTATACCATAGACATTGCAGAATTATGTTCACCCGATCTCAAGCCTACAGACAAAGTCGCATTCCAGGAATTAGATATTACAACCTATGGTGGTACTCGCTTTGTACAATGTAAAGATGGAAATATCTATACTGTAGAAACGACCAAAGACGGTAAAAACAATCTGGTAAGAATCAATGCTGATTTTTCTCTGAAAAAGGTTGCAATGCGTGACGATTATTCTCCCTCCTCGTTCGGTGCTTACAGAGAAGCCAGTTTCTGCGGCACTCCTGAAGGAATATTCTACTACATCGCAGGAGGAAAGATATACAAAGCCACTTTTGACGATCCCGCCCCTGAGGAGACACTGACCGAATACACCAAAGAAGGTTACGGATTCTATGGCGCAGGCATCCGCGTCAATCCAAAGACCAACGAATTACTGGCCATGTACCTGACCGGAGACTATCAGAAAAATCTTCTGGTAAGATTCAACGCCGCCACAGGAGAAAAGATATCAGAAATAGCATACGATGGCTATTATTTCCCGGCTACATTCATTTTTAACTAATAACAAGACTCTGAAACAAGATGAATAAACTATATACCACTTTATTAATAGCCTGCCTTGCAGCAGGTTTTACCGCCTGTAACGACGACGATTGCGAAGATTTGCACCTCGGCAATCTGGCACATTATCCGAACGTACTGAAAGGAACTTTCCCGACAGAAAGCCAAGTGTTGGAATTAGGAGAAACGTTGGAGATTACTCCGGAACTGCTTAATCCGGAAGGAGCCACCTATTCATGGCTGGTCAATGGAAAAGAGTATTCTACCGAACCGACCTTTAGTTACAAAATAGACAATCCATGTCGCGCGGACCTGACATGTATCATCAAGAATAAATACGGAAAAGTAGAAATGAGCACAAGTTTCAGCTCTAACCACAACTTTTCCAAAGGATTCTTCTACGTAGCAGACGGAACATTCAATTTCTATGATACCGAAAAGAAAACTGCTTATCAAGATTGTTATGCTTCTTTAAATGCAGGAAAAACTTTGGGAATTGGTAACTACGACTCTGCAAATATCATTCACAGCAACGGAAAGTTCTATCTGCTTGTGGGCACCAGCACATCGAACCGAGATCATTTCTACATTGTCGACGCCAAGACTCTTTATTACGAAAACTCCGCTGTAGTAGGCGCAAACCTAAGCGGTCTGACCATTCTGAACGAACAATATGGATTAGTGACAGGAGATGGCATACGTCGTATTGACCTAAAATCACTTAACAATGTCAGGATCAAGAATGAGCGTCTGCTTTGTTTCTATAATAGCATAATCTACAATGGCAAAGTGCTGAGCAATGACACTTATAAAGATGAGTCCAAAGTGAAGTATTACGATGTAAACGAGCTAATCGCAGCTAAAGAAGGAGAAGCTCCTGCCGTTACAGAGCTAGATATCATTCAAAAACAGAAAATCAATTTTGTACTGGCTAAAGACGGTAATGTTTATACTCTTGAATCGGCTGATAACGGATGTAATATCGTAAAAATAAAGAATGACTTTACTTTAGAAAAAGTCTTTGCAAACTTCCAGCCGGCCAAGGGACCGTATCATTCAAGTCCGACCATAGGCATGGTAGCATCCGAAACAGAGAATATTATTTATCTGGTATCGACCGACGGAGCTATATATAAATATATTTTAGGCGATTCAGACTCTCTCAAAGCACCTTTCATTGCCGCAGAATCAGGAGTTTCAATTACTGCTCCATTGCAGCTGAACCAACAAAGCGGAGAACTCTATGTAACTTATACCGAAGAACGGAAAGATGAATCTAAAATCGTCGTTTACAGCAAAGACGGAAAAGTTCTCCACACAGTAGACTGTGGTGAGAGCGTTCCTTCACAAATATTATTCAATAACTAAACTAACATAGAAAAATGAAAAGATATTGGTATCTGATGGCTATAGCAGCCACTCTTTTGGCTTCCTGCAACAAAGATGAGGAAGAAACGGAAATTCAAGGATTCAAAGTGCTGGAATATCGTCCGGCACCAGGGCAGTTTATCAATGAAGGCTTCGACTGCCAGACAATGGAAGAAGCAAACGCTTATGCAGAAGAGCGCTTCAACAAGAAACTCTACGTCTCACTGGGATCTTTCGGCGGATACATCACCGTTAAAATGCCGAAAGAAATAAAGAACCGCAAAGGATACGACTTCGGTATTATCGGCAATCCCTTCTCCGGAAGTTCCGAACCGGGCATCGTATGGGTATCCGAAGACGCTAATGGCAACGGAAAAGCAGACGACGTATGGTACGAGCTGAAAGGAAGTGACGAACCGGAACGCGACTATTCCGTCACTTACCACAGACCGGATGCAGCCGGAGATATCCCTTGGGAAGACAGTAAAGGAGAAAGCGGAGTCATCAAGTATCTCCCTCAATATCACGATCAGATGTATTATCCGAACTGGATTAAAGAGGACTCCTATACATTGAAAGGAAGTATGCTCGAAGCACGGACAGAGCAAGAAGGCGGAATATGGAAAAACAAGGATTTCGGAAAAGGATATGCCGACAACTGGGGAAGCGACATGGCAAAGGATGACAACGGCAACTACCGGTATAATCAGTTTGACCTGGATGACGCCGTTGACCAGAATGGCAATCCTGTAACGCTGGAACGTATTCATTTTGTGAAAGTACAGAGTGCCATTTTGAAGAATGTCGAGTCGATAGGTGAAGTGTCAACCGAGGTGGTTGGATTCAAAGCTTTTTAAAAAGCTGTTCAAAGTCATGGATTTACCTTCGCTCCTCTCTTGCAAAAGACAAATAAACTATCTATCTTTGTCGCGCATTGGTTTGCAACTCTCATGCACGAGGGAAGCAATTAAAAGGGAATCAGGTGAAAGTCCTGAACAGTCCCGCTGCTGTAAGTTCATTTTTTGGTTGCGAGCAATCGACTTTATAGCCACTGGAAAGCAAATTCCGGGAAGGCGTTCGCAACAGGAACAAGTCAGAAGACCTACCATGCAAACTCGTTTCACTGCTTTCGAGGAAAAAGCGATGAGTCTAATGAACCGGACAATCCGTCCATCATTTCATTCACCATTCTGATTCAGAGAAAGTGTGTACTAATTAATAAACTCTGCCAAGTTTATTATGATGTCCGGTCGAAGTGAGTTCGCCCGGACATCTTTTTACATTATGAACAGACTGAAAGAAAACAATGAGAAGGAATACTTTTATTAAAAAGATGAGCGTACTACTCTGCTGTCAGGCTTTGTCCTTATCCCTTTTTGCCCAACAACAAAAAGTGGATACAGCACATATCTACTCCATCCCCGAAATCATGGTATCCGACCCTTATCAGACGCGTGAAGTCCGTTCAGCCTCTCCTCTGCAGGTTTTCAATAAGGAAGAATTAAAGAATCTGCAGGCACTGCAGGTATCGGATGCGGTAAAACATTTCGCAGGAGTTACCGTGAAGGACTATGGAGGTATCGGAGGATTAAAAACCGTCTCCATCCGAAGTCTCGGGGCACAGCACACCGCTGTTTCCTATGACGGCATCACCGTCAGCGACTGCCAGACCGGACAAGTAGACATAGGACGTTTCTCCTTAAACAACGTAGACCGCCTTTCGCTCAACAACGGACAAAGCGACAACATCTTCCAGCCTGCCCGTTTTTTTGCTTCTGCCGGTATACTGAACATACAGACACTGACTCCGCATTTCAAAGAAGACAAGCCGACTAATATAGCCGCCGAATTTAAGACCGGTTCATGGGGATTAGTAAACCCTTCCCTTTTTCTGGAACAACAACTCAACAAAAAATGGAGCATGACCGCCAACGGCGAATGGATGTCTTCGGACGGGCATTATCCATTTACCCTGCGTTACGGGAATGATGCCGATGTTCAGGTCAGTAAAGAGAAGCGCCGGAATACGGATGTAGAAAACCTTCGGGCTGAGATAAGCGCTTTCGCCAATCTCTCCGACAAAGAGCAATGGAGACTGAAAGCCTATTATTACCAGTCCTCACGGGGACTGCCCAATGCCACTACCTTATATTATGACTTCTCCCGACAAAATCTGCAGGATAAGAACACCTTTATCCAAAGCCAGTACAAGAAAGAGTTTAGCAGAAAATGGGTATTCCAGACCTCTGCCAAGTGGAACTGGAGTTATCAGAACTATCAGGACCCGGATGCTCTTACCTCCGTCGGAGGAACTGACAACAGCTATTACCAGCAAGAATATTACCTGTCCGCTTCCGCTCTATACCGGATATGGAACAATCTTTCTTTCTCCTTGTCCACCGACGGAAGCATCAATACGATGAATGCCAATTTGCAGAACTTCGTCTCCCCCACCCGCTATTCATGGCTGACAGCCTTTGCCGGGAAATACGTCAATGAATGGGTGACGCTGTCCGCTTCTGCTCTGGCAACTGTCATCAACGAGAAAGCTAAAAACGGAGGTAGTGCCGGCAACCACCGGAAGCTGTCTCCCAATGTCAGCATCTCGCTAAAGCCGTTTCATAATGAAGAACTGCGGTTCCGTTTCTTCTACAAAGATATCTTCCGTCTGCCCAGCTTCAATGATTTATATTACGACAAGGCCGGAAACATCAATCTGAAGCCGGAAAGTGCTACTCAATATAATATAGGTATTACTTATAGTAAAGCCATCAACAACTTTATACCTTATCTTTCGGCTACCGTAGACGCCTACCATAATAAAGTGACCGACAAGATTGTAGCCACTCCTACCAAGAACTTATTCATCTGGAGTATGGTCAATCTGGGCAAAGTGGATATCAAGGGGATAGATGCAACTGCCAGCCTCAGCCTCCAGCCTCTGGATAAACTACGGATCAACCTTTCCGGAAACTATACTTACCAACGGGCACTGGACGTTACCAACTCCAATCCCAACTCACCGGAAGGTAAAGTGTACAAGCATCAGATAGCCTATACTCCGCGCGTCTCCGCTTCCGGACAAGCCGGAATAGAAACTCCATGGCTCAATCTTTCCTATTCATTCCTTTTCTCCGGAAAACGGTATATGTTAGGACAAAACATCAGCGACAACCGCCTGGACAGCTACAGTGATCACAGCATCTCTGCCTACAGAGATTTCAAAATACAGAAAGTTACAGCATCACTCAACCTGGAAGTGCTGAATCTGATGAACAGGAATTATGAGATCGTTAAGAATTTCCCCATGCCGGGAAGATCGGTAAGAGTGACGATAGGAGTCAGGTATTAGGTAATAGGTATTAAGTAATAAGTATTAGGTATGCAGAAAGGTCTTTTATATAATATGTTGCTACGGTTGGGGAAGTTTTTTTTTCTTTTCCCACTCTTCTTTATCGCTTGCGATGATCTGGAAGATAAGCCAAGTATTGTACCCGAAAGCAATGGGGATGTATTCGAAACCGGAACAGCGGAGATGTACATATTAAGCGAAGGACTGTTCAATCAGAATAATAGTTCGCTCGCTCGTTATTCTTTCAATCGGCAAAGATGTACGAACAACTACTTTAGTGCAAACAATCAGCGGGGACTGGGAGATACAGCCAATGACATAGCGATCTATGGAAATAAGATTTATGTAGTAGTCAATGTGTCGAGCACCGTAGAGGTGATTGACTTCCCTACGGGCAAATCCATCCGGCAGATCAGTATGTTGCGCGACAATGGCAGTTCACGTCAGCCCCGCGCGATAGCGTTTGATAAGGATAAGGCATATATATGTTCCTATGACGGCACAGTCGCAAGGATTGACACCACTTCTCTGGAGATCGAAGAGATTGTCACAGTCGGAAGAAATGCGGAAGATATCTGCGTACAAAACGGGAAATTGTATGTATCCAATTCCGGCGGACTGGATTATTCGGGACCGGGCGTAGACACTACAGTATCAGTGATTGACATAACGACTTTCAAGGAGACCAAGAAAATAGAAGTCGGACCGAATCCGGGAAAAATACTTCCGGGGCTGGAAGAAGCCGTGTATGTAGTCACACGAGGAACTGACATTGAAGCCGGAGACTATCATCTGGTCAAAATCGACAGCCGAACGGATGCGGTCGCCACTACGTATGATGAAAAAGTACTGAGCTTTGCCATCGACGGCCCCATCGCTTATCTATATACTTACGACTATCAGACTAAAGATTCCGCCATCAAAGTATTTGACCTGAATGCAGGAACCGTCATACGGGATAACTTTATCACAGACGGAACGGCTATCCAAACGCCTTTCAGCATTCAGCTGAATCCTTTCAGCGGGAATGTGTATATCACGGAGGCTTACAATTATACAGTCAAAGGAGATGTCCTTTGCTTCAACCAACAAGGGCAACTTCAATATCGTCTAAATGATATCGGCTTAAATCCTAATACAGTAGTATTTAGCGACAAGGCTTCACAGAACGAGGCAGGCGATACACCGGAAGATCCGAATGCGCCTTCCGCCTTTGCCAACAAAGTATTCGAATACATCCCTGCCCCCGGACAGTTCATTAATACAACAACCTCCGCCTACGAAGACGGCTTCTCTGCCAAACAGGTTTTGGAACGTGCAACAGAGAAATTAAAGAAGAAGTCTGTTATTTCTTTAGGTGGATTCGGGGGAACGATTACAGTCGGATTCCATCAGTCAATCCGTAATAGTAAAGGCGAATATGACTTCAGAATTTTAGGCAATGCCTCATACAATCAGAATACCGGTACGGGAGCTTTGGGAGGAAGTGCCGAACCGGGCATTGTCTTAGTCTCAAAAGATGAAAATGGCAATGGATTGCCGGACGATGAATGGTATGAACTGGCAGGAAGCGAATATGGGAAAGATACGGAAACCCGTAATTACGAAATAACCTATTATCGTCCTCAACCTGCCAATGGTGATATCCGCTGGACCGACAATCAAGGAGGAGAAGGGTTCGTCTATCGCAACAGTTACCATCAACAGGATTCCTACTATCCCAATTGGATAAAAGAAGATGAAATTACTTTTCGCGGAACACGCTTGAAAGACAATGCAATAAATGAAGGAGGTACTTGGGTAGGGTACTGTTATCCTTGGGGATATGCGGATAATCATCCCAACAGATCGGAGTTCAGCCAATTCAAAATAGACTGGGCTGTTGATCAAAACGGGAATCACGTAGAATTAGACAAAATTGATTTTGTGAAAATATATACAGCTGTCAATCAAAACGTAGGTTGGATGGGAGAAATTTCCACGGAAGTAATGACAGTAGAGGATTTACATTTCGAGAACTAATCAATAAAACAATTAATAATTTAAATGAAAGCAAAAATGAAAAAGTTATCTTTATTCTTACTGGTATCAGTATTCGCTTTTTGTGGATGTAGTGATGAGAATGATGAAGTAAAAGGTGGTGATGATAATAAAGGAGGAGAAAATGAGAAAAAAGAAGTGGTTGTCAGCTTCGAAAACCAATTAACGGAATCGGAGAGTGAATTTACTTCAACTAGTACCGAAGTTTCAGGATACTATTTTAAAGACACATTCACTGATCCTGAAAGTTATGTAACCTTCGATCATTATTACTCGGACTGGGGACAAGGGTATAGCTTCGCAGGCTTCACTTACACCAACAAAACTAGCCACTTCCAAAATTGTCAACCCAACTGTGGAAATATAAAAACCGGGGAAGTATATTTAGGTGTCTACAGTGATGAAAATACCACAGCCTCTATGACAATTATAGACTCTCAATATTCCATTAAAGGTCTATGGATAACCACTAGTAAAAATGCCTACATCGGTATGACGGAAGGTGACAGTTACGCAAGACCTTTCAAAAAAGGAGATTGGTATGAGGTTACTGCGACAGGATACGACAATAAAGGGAAAAAAATTGCTGAAACAAAAATTAAACTTGCCGATTACAAAACTGATACTGATAAACCAGTAAATACATGGATATGGTTTGATTTAACCCCTCTTAAAGATGCTTCTAAAATCACACTTATTCCTAGTTCTTCAGACTCGGGCGAGTTTGGAATGAATACTGGTAAATATTTCTGCATTGATGACCTTACTCTCATCGAAAAATAAAAATCAGGTATTTATTGTTTGACTCAAACAGAGGCTCTAATTACCACAAACAGACCCTCCGTTTGAGCCAAACAGACCGTTCAATTGCACCAAACAGACCGTTGGTTTATCCTCAATCAACCTCTCGATTACAAACGATCGACCGCATAAGTCCACTCAATCAACCGCATGACTTGAAAGAAGGTGCATAGAAACTCTAATAAGCATATCACTCCACTTTGGATAACAGTACTAAATGATAGCAAACTTGACTTTTAAACCTCATCTCTTAGATTCTACACATTCCCTTCTAGATTTTCTCTCCGTCCCATCTACTCTTTCCATGTCCCTTTAAAAACAATTACGCATCCCTATCCTTACAAAAAGTCATCAAAAACTTGTCCATCTCATACATATTCAGTATTTTAGTCGGATAAAAATCTAAAATCGAGGACAATGGAATTACCTTTTGCTGAATCATGGAAAATCAAGATGGTAGAACCCATCAGAAAAAGTACCCGCGAAGAACGCGAGCAATGGATTAAAGAAGCACATTATAACGTCTTTCAACTCAAATCAGAACAGGTTTATATCGATCTCATCACCGACTCCGGC
>ERZ1036464.860-NODE-860-length-10670-cov-5.738295_pt1 | contig 10670 bp, 8 predicted proteins | sample MGYA00514230_ERZ1036464 | MGnify/ENA primary metagenome ERZ1036464 (study PRJEB33795, sample SAMN09464918) | human gut metagenome | isolation source: Bloodstream | host: Homo sapiens | place: USA: Stanford, California | collected 2016-06 ... | reverse complement strand
GGCCCAGCGCCATGCGAAATCCACGTCGTGCGTTGCAACCATAAGCCCCAGGCCCTGCTCCGAGAGCATTTGAAGATTTTGTTCCAGCAGGCGGGTATTTGCCGGGTCCAGGCTGGCCGCTGGCTCGTCCAGCAAAAGCATCTGCGGCTCCATAGCCAGGGCGTCGGCCAGCGTCACCCGCTTTTTCTCCCCGCCGGAAAGATACTGCGGCGCACGGCCCCGGTATTCCTCCAGCGCAAAACTGCGGATGGCCGCATCCACGCGGGCGCGTACCTCGCCTACGGGCAGGCGCAGGTTCATAGGGCCGAAGCTGACCTCCTCCTCCACGCTGCCGCCCAGCAGCTGCACCTCCGGGTCCTGGAACACAAGCCCCACGCCCCGGCGCAGCACGTTCAGCTGCTTTGCGCCGCCGCCCACCGGCGCGCCCCGAAACAGGATGCGTCCCGCACCGGGGCGCAGCACGCCGTTCGCCAGAAGGAAAAACGTGGACTTTCCCGCGCCGTTGCTGCCAAGCACCGCCACGCGCTCGCCGGCGCACACCTTCACGCACACGTCCAAAAGCGCCTCCCGCTCTTCCTCGTATGCATAGGAAACATGTTCAAACCGAAGAATCTCTTCCATTTTCCCTCCTGCCAACCCTTTTACAAAACCGCCGTGTCATGCGCCGCACACAAGCGCCAGCACCATGCCCGCCGTCAATGCGCCGCACACAAGCGCGTGCGGCGCGCGCACGGGCTTTACCCGCGTCAAAAAACGGATGCCGCCGTCATAGCAGCGGCTCTCCATCGCGTCAAAGCACGCCTGCGCCCGCCGGAAGCTGTGCGCCAGCAGCCCGCCGTATACCCGGCCCGTCGTGCGCAGGCTGCGCACCGGCCCGGCATAGCCCAGGCGGCTGGCGGCGGCGTCCCGCATGCTGCGGAACGTGGCGAACAAAATAAAGATATAGCGGTAGATCAATACCGCCAGATCGCCCACGACCTCCGGCACGCGGGCGCGCCGCAGCGCATCCAGCAATTCCGGCACGGGGGTGGACAGGCTGAGAAAATACAAGCAGCCCACCGCGCCCAGCGCCCGCGCCATAACGAGCCGGGCCGCCGTTTGCGCCGGGGCGCGCAGGACAAAATACCCGCCCAGAAACGGGACGTTTGCCACGCCGCCGGGCGCAGACGCGTATTCCCACAGCAGCGCAATACCGCTCAGCAGCAAAAATGCAGCAGGCGCGCCCAGCAGCGACAGATAGGCGCGCGGGCGTACGCCGCCCGCCGCCGTTAACGCGGACGCTGCAAAAAACAACGCCAGCGGCGGCCACGGGGTGCGCGCCAGCAGGCACAGCGCCAGCAAGGCCGCGCAGCACCAAAGCTTCAGGCCCGGGTTTACCGTCAAAAAGCGGGAACGCCGCGCCAGCACGTCCACCGTCAGCGCCGCGCCGTGCGTGTGGCCGTGCAGCAGCAGCAGCGCGCCGCCCAGCGCTAAGGAAGCTGCAGCCGGCCAGGGGCCTGGCAGCGCGCCGGCCGTCAGGCTCCACGCCACAAAGCTCCCAAGCAGGGCGTTGAACATATTCCCACCTCCTGCCGGACTTTTTGAAAAAGCATGTTCACCGGGAGCCTCCGCGCAAAGCGGCGGGTGAAAGAGCCTCATTCCACGGACTGTGCGGAATATTTTTTACGCGCGGCAAAATAGCCGAAGCCGTAGGCCAGCACGCCCACGCCCACGCCTGTCTGGATGCAAAACAGCAGGCTCTCGATCTCTCCGGGCAGCTCGCCGCCGAGCAGTGTTTCCAAAACCGGCGTGAACCACGGCTCATATGCTTCACCCTGAATCTCCTCCACCATCCGGCTTCCGGCGTCATCGCTGCCGCCGAACTCCGCGCCCGGCGCAAGGAAGAAGGGCACGACAGCCAGTACCAGCACAGCGGCCAGCAGCGCCAAAACGGTTTTTGTATTCCTGCTCACTGCAATCCCTCCTTCAAAAAGCCGATCTCCCGCAGCTCGGGCTTGGCACAGCTTTCCAGCCCCATCACCACCAGAACGGTCAAGATGCCCTCGATCGCGGCCAGCGGCAGCTGCGTGGGCGCGAAAACGCCCAAAAAGCGCACCGCGCTGGCTGCCGCGCCGCCTTCCGCGGCGGGATAGGCCATCGCAAGCTGCAGGCTTGTAACGCAGTATGTAAACAGATCGCCCAGAGACGCCGCCAGAAATATCGCCAGCTTACGGTTCACACGCGCCTTTTTGCACAGGGCATAAACACCCCAGGAGACCAGAGGCCCGGCGATGGCCATGCTGAAGGTATTGGCCCCCAGCGTGGTGAGGCCGCCGTGGGCCAGCAGCACCGCCTGGAACACCAGCACGATGAGCCCCAGCACCGCAGCGTAAGCCGGGCCAAACAGAATGGCGGCCAGGCCGGTGCCCGTCATGTGGCTGCAGCTGCCCGTGACGGACGGGATCTTGAGCGACGAGATGACAAAAATAAACGCGCCGGACATCGCCAGCAGCAGCAGGGCTTTGCGCTGCGCTTGCACCGTGCGGCGCAGCCGGACCACGCCTGCCGCCAGGAACGGAAGGCACAGCGCCCCCCATGCCGCACAGTATGCCGGCGGAAGATACCCTTCCATGATGTGCATGGCATAGGCGCTTTGCGGTACAAACAAAACGCCGCCCATGACCACAGAAAACGCCAAAAATCGTTTTTCACGCCTGGTCATTGAACATTCCTCCTGTTTCTTTTGTTGTGCGCCGCAAAAAAACCGGGCCTTTCTCATTTATGAGAAAGGCCCGGTCAAACAAAGTGTCCTAAAAAACGGCGCACCCTGATTTTTACCGCGCAGGCGTTTTGTCCGTCCGCCGCGCGTCCCTGCCCTTCCGGCAGCATCGCCGCAGGGCAGGTCTTCCGGCTTGGGCGTCAGCGCCCCGGCTTCGTCTTCCCGTGTGTACCCACAGTGACGTTTTGAAGCCGGAACTGTTCCCTTACGGCGGCGGTCCCGCACAGGTCTTGCACCTGTTTCCCTATTCTCCCGGCCGCCTCAAAGCGGCCGGGCACCCTGCAGCATTTTGCCTATTCACAGTAACACAGTTTTTGCTCCGGCGCAAGCGCGGAGAAACAACCCGTCAAAAAACTTCCAAAGCCATGGCTTTTTTACCAAGCGCACAGGGCGTTACGCGCCTTTGCGCCGCTGCCCGTCCTGTGCGCCCCACAGGGCGCCGGTGCGGCTTTTGCGATACTGGCTCGGCGTCTGCCGGAACCGTTCCTGAAACACACGGTTGAACGTCCGCAGGCTGTCGAAGCCGGATTCCATGCTCACCTCCAGCATGCTCAGCTCCGTCGCAGCCAGCAGGTCGCGGGCGCAGTCCAGCCGCAGGGCGTTCACATATTCCCGGAAGCTGGTGTGCAGCCGCGCGGAGAACACGTGCGACAGGTGATATTTGCTGACGCCCAGCTCCTTTGCAATGTGCTCCAGCGAGAGCGGCTGACGGAAGTTCCGCATGATATAGCGCACCACGCTGCTCGTCAGATCCATGGCTTTCGGCTCCGGCGCCGGCTCCAGTGAGAGTTCGGGCAGAACGTGCGCCAGGATCAAATGGAGCAGCGCGCGGGAAATGCTGCTGTCCGCCCCGGTACACCGGCAGCGGTAAAGGCTGTGCAGGGCGTACAGCACATCCGGGTCCAGCGCTTTCCCGCACAGGTACGGCCGGCGGGGGCGGCACTGCGTCAGGCTGGGGAAATAATCGCCCAGCAGAGACGTGCCGCAGACGGCCATCATATACCGGCTGTCCGCTTCCCGGCACTGGTAGCTGTGCACCGTGTTGGGAAACACCACCGCCAGTTCTCCCGCCTTCAGTTCACGGAATTCCCCGTCTATCCCGACGCAGACGCAGCCGCTCTGCACCAGAAAAAGTTCCAGTTCACCATGCAGATGGGAGGGGAAATTGAGCCGTTTGCCCATCTCCACCTGAAGCTCACGTCCGCTTCGTTCCTCGTAATAAGCATAGGCTTTTCGTTTTTCCATATATGCCTCCCACGGGATGCCCCAAAACGCAATATTTGGCCAAAAAACGATTCCTTCTGTCCGGTATTATATCATACCGGATGATATAATACAGCCAAATAAAGCACAAAAACCGGAATGATTTTTCGTCGTCCGGCGCTTTTGAATTTTACAGGTTAGAGGGTCTTTACAATGCAACAGCTGCAATGGCTTTCCGGCTGCATGAAGGACAAACGGAAATGGTTCTGGCTGGCGATGGCGCTGGCCGTTGTCTCGGCGGGGCTGTGCGTGGTGTTCCCGTTCATCACACAGCAGATCACGGACCGGGTGCTGGTGGGACAAACGCTGCCGGACGGTTCCGTGCAGCGCCAGACACAGCTGCTCGTCCCGCTGGTGTGCGTTATGATCGGCGCGCAGCTTTTGCGCTCGTGCGTACGCTACGGCATGACGGCGTCTCTGGAGTATGTGTCCCAGAACGTCCAGCAGGACATCCGCCGCCATTTGTACGACAACCTGTGCACCCAGGACGCGGGCTTTTATACGCGGTACCGCACGGGCGACCTGATGACGCGCCTGACGGGCGATCTGGACATGGTGCGCCACACGGTGTGCTGGATCTCGTACAACGCGGTGGAGAGCACCTGCCTGTTTCTGTTTTCCATGACATATCTGTTCAGCGTGAACGCCGCGCTGACGCTCCTTCTGCTGGCCGTTGCCCCGGTGATCCTTGCATGCTCGTTCCTGTTTTCACGCACAGTGTATCCTCTGTATGCGTCCCTTCGGGAAAAGCTGTCCCGCATGAACTCGGTGGCGCAGGAAAACATCGCGGGCAACAAAACGGTGCGCGCGTTCGTGCGCGAGGCCTATGAAAACGAAAAATTCGAGAACTGCAACGAAGAATACCGCCAGGCAAACCTCAAGGCCAACTTTCACTGGCTGAAATTCTTCCCCTACATCGAGGGCTGCGCCCAGCTTATGGGGCTTTTGTCTGTGCTCTTCGGCGGCCTGTTCATCATCCAGGGAAAAATGACGGCCGGCGACCTCGCCGCCTTTTCGCTGATGTCCTGGGGCCTGTCGGAGCCGATGCGCGCGCTGGGCACCTACCTGAACGATTTTCAGCGGTTCCTCACCTCCGCCGCAAAGGTCATTGAAATTTATTTTGCCCGCACGCGGATCGAGAACCCCGAGCACGGGCGCACCGAGGGCGAATGCCGCGGCAGCGTGGAGTTCCGCGGCGTTACCGTCGCTTACCCCCACAACAGCGCCCCCACGCTGAAAGACGTCAGCTTTTCCGTAACGCAGGGGCAGACGCTGGCCATACTGGGCGCCACAGGCAGCGGCAAAACCACGCTGGTGGACGCCGTCACGCGCATGCTGGACGTCAGCGGCGGCACGGTGCTGGTGGACGGCGTGGACGTGCGCCTGTGGGACCTTCAGGCGCTGCGGCGGCGCATCGGCATGGCGACGCAGCGCGTGCAGCTCTATTCCGACACCGTCAGCAGCAACATCGCGTACAGCGCGCCCGACGACATCTCCGAAGACGACGTCGCCCTGTACGCCCGCCTCGCAGCCGCTGATTTCATCTGCTCGCTGCCCGAGGGCTTCGACACCATCATCGGCGAGCAGGGCACCGGGCTTTCCGGCGGCCAGAAGCAGCGCATCGCCCTGGCCCGCGCGCTGGCAAAGCAGCCTGAGATCCTGATCCTGGACGACACCACCTCGGCGGTCGACCTGGAGACCGAAAAGCAGCTGCGCAAAAATCTTCAGGAGCTTCCCTATCCCTGTACAAAGATCATTGTTGCGCAGCGCATTTCCGCTGTGCGCAGCGCGGACCAGATACTCGTATTGCAGGACGGGCGCATCGCGCAGCGCGGCGCCCATGAACAGCTCGCGGCCTGTGAGGGCTATTACCGCGACATCTGCCTGCTGCAGGGCGTGCAGGGAATGCCCGACGCGCCCGCGGCAAACGCCCCGGCAAAGGAGGTGCGCTGACCATGGCAAAACGGAACACCTTCGGCGTGGACGAAACGCTGGAAAGCACTTTCAGCTGGGAAATGATCCGGCGCTGCTTTGTGTACATCCGCCGGGAGGGACGCCTGTTCCTGCGCGCGTTCGTACTGCAGGCGCTGGCCATGGTGGCGGGCCTGTGCGGGCCGCTGTTCTCGGCCCGCGTGCTGGACGAGGCCGTGCCCGCGGGGAACATCCCCATGGTGCTGGCCTGCTGCGCGCTCATGCTGGCGTGTATCGCCGTCAACATTCTGTTCACCACATTGTCCAGCCGGTGCGTCAACGTCATCGGCCAGAACATCGTCCATGACCTGCGGCGCGACCTGTACGAGCACCTGCAGAAGCTTTCCTTCTCCTATTTCGACAGCCGTCCCCACGGAAAAATTCTCGTGCGTGTCATCAACTACGTCAACTCGGTGGCCAACATCCTGTCCAACGGGCTCATCAGCCTGTTCCTGCAGATGTTCAACCTGGTGTTCATTGTTGTTTTCATGCTGCGCATGGACGCGCGCCTGGCGTGCGTCGTGCTGGCGGGGCTGCCGTTCGCCGTCGGGTTCATCCTGTTCATCAAGCCCATGCAGCGCAGAGGGTGGCAGGCGTACTCCAACAAAAGCAGCAATATGAATGCCTACCTCAACGAGAGCATCACCTGCATGAAGATCACCCAGCTTTTCGCGCGGGAGCAGTACAACGCCGACGTGTACGACGGCCTGCTGCGCGATTCCAAACGCGCCTGGTACAGCGCCGTCGTGCCGTCCATGGCCGTTTCCCCTGTTATCGATCTCATCAGCCGCAGCGTGACGGTGGCCATCATCGTATACGGCATCTTTGCCGCCAAGCCCGCCGTTACCGTGGGCGTGCTGCTGGCCATGATGAACTACGCCTCCCAGTTCTGGGGGCCCATCAACCAGCTTGCCAACATCTACAACAACTTCATCAACAACGTGGCATATCTGGAGCGTATCTTTGAGATGATCGACGAACCGGTCGAGGTGCAGGACGCCCCCGGCGCCGCAGTGCTTCCGGAGATCCGCGGCGATGTGGAGTTCCACGACGTCTCTTTCGCCTATGAAAAGGATATCCTTGTGCTCAAGCATGTGAATTTTCATGTGAAGCAGGGCGAGAGCGTGGCTCTGGTGGGCCACACGGGCAGCGGAAAAACAACCATCATCAACCTGCTCAGCCGTTTCTACAACTGCACCGAAGGCCGGGTGACCATTGACGGCGTGGATATCTCTGGCGTGACGCTGGCTTCGCTGCGTGCCCAGATGGGGCTGATGATGCAGGAGAGCTTCGTATTTACAGGCACCGTGATGGACAATCTGCGCTACGGCAATCTTGCCGCCGGCGACGAAGAGCTCATCCGCGCGGCCGAGCTTGTGTGCGCGGACGGCTTTATCCGGGCGCTGCCTCACGGCTACGACACCGTGCTCACCGAGGGCGGGGCCATGCTCTCCCAGGGGGAAAAGCAGCTTCTTGCTCTGGCGCGCACCATGGCGTCCGACCCGAAGATCCTCATCCTGGACGAAGCCACCAGCAGCGTGGATACCAAAACGGAACGCGAGCTGCAGGAGGGTGTGAACCGCATGCTCAAGGGACGCACCTCCTTCATTGTCGCACACCGGCTCTCCACCATCCGTGCCTGCAACAAAATCATGTACATCGACCACGGCGAGATCGCGGAATGCGGAACCCATGAGGAGCTGCTGGCGCGCAAGGGCCTGTACTGGCAGCTCTGCCAGGAGATGTGACCGGCCGCCCCGCGGGCGCCGTATACAGCAACCGCCGCCCCGTTTCGGGGCGGCGGTTTTTTGCTTCTGCCGCGTTTATTTTTCCGTTTCCGAAATCAGCCCCATCGCCAGCGCGATGTCCAGGTTGACGCCCAGCACGTTCACGGTCTCCTCCCCGAACACGCCCAGCAGTTTTTCCTCGGTGTTGTCCGCAACGATCTGCGCAAGCCGTTCCGGGCTGAGCCCGGAAGCCTCTGCAATGGCGGGAAGCTGCACCTGTGCGGCGGCGGGCGAGATGTGCGGGTCAAGGCCCGAGCCCGAGGCCGTCATCAGGTCGGCCGGGATATCCTCCCGCGCCACGCCGGGATTTTCCGCCAAAAACGCCTCGATGTTGGCTTCCACACGCTGTGTCAGCACAGGGTTGCTGGGCGCGTAATTGTTGGAACCGGAGCCCAGCCCCGCAAATTCGCTGCCGTCGTTGTAGAACCGGCTGCCCTGTTCGTCTGTGTAATAGGTGTTGTAGTGATAGGCGGAGGGCCGCCCCTTCATGAAATAGGCCTCGGTGAACTCCTGTCCCACCAGCTTCGCACCCACAGCCTTGCCGTCGGCGGTCACCAGGCTGCCGCCCGCCTGATGCGGGAAAAGCAGGCCGGAAAGGCCGCTCAGAAGCACCGGAAATACAAATCCGCACAAAAGCAGCAGGACCAGCGTGACCACGAGAGCCTGACGGATATTGCGGAGCATTGCTTTTTTATTCGCGTCCATGCATATTCCTCCTTAAAAGCCCCAAAGCGCCAAAAGCGGATGGATGAGCGTATCTATGAGCTTGATGCCTGCGAAGGGAGCGATCACACCGCCCAGGCCGTAAAGCATCATATTCCGGGCAAGCATCCTGCCGGATGACATGGGGCGGTACTTTACGCCCCTGAGCGCCAACGGTATCAGGCATGGAATGATGATGGCATTGAAAATGAGCGCGGAAAGAATGGCGCTGTGCGGCGTTGCCAGGTCCATGATGTTGAGCACACCCAGCTGCGGGATCGCCATCATAAACATAGCGGGGATGATTGCGAAGTATTTTGCGATGTCGTTGGCGATGGAAAAAGTCGTAAGGCTGCCGCGGGTAATAAGCAGCTGCTTGCCGATCTCCACCACCTCCAAAATTTTCGTGGGGTCGCTGTCCAGGTCCACCATATTTGCGGCCTCTTTGGCGGCGGCGGTACCGCTGTTCATCGCAAGGCCTACGTTTGCCTGCGCCAGAGCGGGCGCGTCGTTGGTGCCGTCGCCCGTCATGGCAACGATCTTGCCCTCGGCCTGTTCTTTTTTGATCAATGCGATCTTGTCTTCGGGCTTGCACTCGGCAATGAAGCCGTCCACGCCTGCCTCCTTGGCGATCGTGGCGGCGGTAAGCGGGTTGTCGCCCGTGCACATAATGGTTTTGATGCCGATGGCACGCAGGCGCTTAAAACGCTCGGCCATGCCCGCCTTTACCGTGTCCTTTAAATAAATGACGCCCAAAATCCGGCTGTCCTCGCAGACAGCCAGCGGTGTGCCGCCCAGAGCGGACACCTCGGCAACGCGCCGGGCAAGGTCCTCCGGCACCTTGCCGCCCATTTCGGAAACGTATTTCTCAATGGCGTCGGACGCCCCCTTGCGTACGCTCCGGCCGCCGGGCAGGTCCACACCGCTCATGCGTGTCTGAGCGGTAAACGCAATGAAGCGCGCGCCCTGCGGCTCCCCGCAGTCCTCCCCCTGAAGGCGGGCCAGAGCCAGTGTGGATTTCCCCTCCGGCGTGCCGTCGTGCAGGCTCGTCAGCGCGGCACAGCGCACCAGCTCCTCCCGGCACGCGCCGCCCACGGGGAAAAAGTCCGCCGCAAGGCGGTTGCCGTAGGTAATCGTTCCGGTCTTATCCAAAATCATCGTGTCCACGTCGCCGCATGCCTCCACGGCTTTGCCGGACATGGCGATGACGTTAAAGCGCGTCACGCGGTCCATCCCGGCGATTCCGATGGCGGACAGCAGGCCGCCGATGGTGGTCGGGATCAGGCAGACCATCAGGGCGATCAGTGTGGAAGTCTGGAGCTGCACGCCGGAATACAGGGCGATGGGATACAGTGTGACGATGACGATCAGAAAAATAACGGTGAGCGACACCAGCAGTGTGTTCAGCGCGATCTCATTGGGCGTTTTTTTGCGAGAAGCGCCCTCCACCAGAGCGATCATGCGGTCCAGAAAGCTGTCGCCTGGGTCGGACGTGATGCGCACCTTCAGCCAGTCGGACACCACCGTGGTGCCGCCGGTTACAGAGCTGAAATCGCCGCCTGCCTCGCGCACCACCGGTGCGGATTCGCCGGTGATGGCGGATTCATCCACCGAGGCGATGCCCTCGATGACCTCGCCGTCGCCCGGGATGACCCCGCCCGCGGACACCATCACCACATCGCCCTTCTTCAGTTCGCTGGACGGCACCATCCTTTCGCCTCCGTCCGCACCAAGCAGGCGCGCCTGTGTGTCTTTTTTTGTTTTCTTCAGGCTGGCGGCCTGCGCTTTTCCGCGCCCCTCCGCCACTGATTCGGCAAAGTTTGCAAACAGCACCGTAACGAACAGAATGGCCGACACAATACTGTTGTAAACGCGCGCGTTCGGCGTCGTGTCTCCCAGCAGGCCGGGCACGAAGGAGAGCACCAGCGAGATCACAAACCCGATCTCCACAACGAACATCACCGGATTTTTCATCATATAGCGCGGGTCCAGCTTTGTAAACGCCCCGACCACGGCCTGCCGCATGATCTCCGGTGTGATCATCTTTTGCTTGCGGTTCTTACTCATAGCTCTGAAAATCCTCCTTAGGGGTTGTTTGAAAATAGCAGGAACGCTGTATTTCCCGCAAGGATCGAGCAGTTACAAGGCCAAAAGCGCAGGAATACCTGCTGTATTCCGAGGATTTGGGA
>ERZ1036464.848-NODE-848-length-10914-cov-5.556865_pt1 | contig 10914 bp, 7 predicted proteins | sample MGYA00514230_ERZ1036464 | MGnify/ENA primary metagenome ERZ1036464 (study PRJEB33795, sample SAMN09464918) | human gut metagenome | isolation source: Bloodstream | host: Homo sapiens | place: USA: Stanford, California | collected 2016-06 ... | reverse complement strand
AAGTATTCGCTGCGCTTTTTGTTTAACCTGCCAAAAAACCGGCCGGCGCGATTCGACGCTTAGAATTGTACGGTATTGCCTTGAAACAAAAAAGAAAGGAGAGAGGACGCCATGCAGACGAATGCAGCGTACGACCTTGAGCGGTTCGCTCCGCGGGAGCAAAAGCCGCGTCTGCGCGTGGCCGGGCAGCCAAAGCCAAAGCGGGGGCTGGCGCGGTACAATTTAAAATGGATCAAAGCCGTGGCGTTCGCTTCCGTGTTTCTGGCGCTGGTTTGCAGCGTGCTGTACTCGCAGGTGCAGTCCACCGAGCTTTCGGCCCAGATCCGCACGCAGGAGGACACCCTGGCCGACCTTCAGAGCGAATATACATACCTGTCCAATGAGATGGAAATGAAAACAAACCTTTCGGCGGTGCAGGAATATGCAACGAATACGCTGAAAATGGTAAAGATGGACCGCTCACAGGTGACGTATGTGACCACCGGGCAGGAGAACAAGGTGGAGCGCTCGGACACCGGGCTGGCCCGCCTGGCGGGCGAGATATCGCAGACGGTGGCCAGCTTTATGGAATACCTCACGCCCTGAATCAATAAGTATTATCACCGCCTTTCTTCCTCTGCCGAGCCGTTCGTGCGGGAAAAGCCGGTGATAATTCTTTTTATGCCCGCGTTCGACCGTTTGCGCGGCTGGCCCGCGCCCTTTGACAACAGCAATATCCCGGGAGGCAGAGATGAAAAAACAGCCGGAACACAATCGAAAGAACGTACCGCCGCAGGACACGGCGAAGGCGCCCAAGAGCGCGGTGTCCCGCAGCATGCGCACGCGCGCCATCGTGCTGGCCGCGCTGTTCGTGCTGGTGGGCTTTGGGGCCGTTGTATACAACCTGTACCAGCTTCAAATCGTGCAGCACGACGAACTGGCCGCCCGCGCCGAAAACCAGCAGCTTGCGGACGAGACCATCACGCCCAACCGCGGCGTTATCTACGATTCCGATATGAAGGTGCTGGCCCGCAGCAACAAGGTGTGGACGGTGGTCGCCTCGCCCCGGGACATGGCCAAAAGCGGCACGAATATCAACGACGTTGCCGTAAAGCTGGCCGAGCTGCTGGAGCTGGACGCCCAGAGCATTTTGGAAAAGCTTCAGAAGAGCGAAAGCAACTATCAGCTCATCAAGCGGCAGATCGAAAAGCCGGTGGCGGACGCCATCACGGCCTGGATCACCGAGTATAACGCATCGGACAAGGGAAAAGATACTCCTGTCGCGGGCATCAGCCTGGTGCAGGACGCGAAGCGTTATTATCCCTACCAGACGCTGGCCTCCACGATCATCGGCTTTGTGAACGCGGACGGCGACGGCGTGCTGGGCATCGAGAGCTATTACAACGATACGCTCAAGGGCACCGCCGGGCGCGTGGTGGGCATGAAGAACGCCTGGGGGTACGATTTGCCAAACGGCACCTACGAGGCGGCCTATGACGCCGAGGACGGCAACGGCCTGGTGCTGACGCTGAACGCCAGCATCCAGAGCACATTGGAAAAATACCTGCAGAACGCCGTGGACCAGTATCATGTGGAAAACCGCGCGGTGGGCATCGTGATGGACGTGAACACGGGCGCGATCCTGGCCATGGCGACGATGCCGGACTACAACCTGCAGGACCCTTACACCATTGCGGACGAGGCGCTGGCGGCACAGATCGCGGCCATTGCGGATGAAAACGAACGGGCGGACGCGCGGTATACCGCGCAGTGGGCGCAATGGCGCAACAAGGCGGTGGCCGACCTGTACTACCCCGGCTCGGTGTTCAAGGTCATCACGGCTTCGGCCGCGCTGGACTCCGGCGCGGCGAACCTGAACACCTCGTACACCTGCAAGGGCTCCATCACCGTGGCGGGCCGCACCATGCGGTGCGCGCACACCAACCACGGCACGCTGGACTTCTTCGGCGGCCTGGACGGCTCGTGCAACCCCTACTATGTCACGCTGGGGCAGATGATGGGGGCGGAGACGTTCTGCAATTATATGCAGGCCTTCGGCTTCTACGAGAAAACGGGCGTCGACATGGACGACGAGGGAACGACACAGTACGTCCCGCTGGAAAGAATGGGGCCCGTGGAGCTGGCCTCCTCCGCCTTCGGCCAGACGACGTCCACCACGCCCATCCAGATGATCACTGCGGCCTGCGCCGTCATCAACGGCGGATATCTGGTACAGCCGCACGTGGTAAAGCAGGTGCTGGACGCGGACGGGAATATCGTTGAAAACGTGGAGCCGGAAGTGAAGCGGCAGGTGCTCTCGGCCGAGACAAGCGCCACCATGCGCGAGCTGCTGACGAGAAGCGTAAATATGACGGCTGCGGACGGCAAGACGCTGACCGGCGGAAACAAGACGGGCTACGTGGCCGGCTATAAGGCGGGCGGCAAATCCGGCACCAGCCAGCGCAAGCAGGCGCTGAAGGACGAAGAGCAGACCTATTATTCCTCTTATTGGGGCTTCGCGCCCGGGGACGACCCGCAGATCGCGGTGCTGGTGATGCTGGACACGCCGCACGACGAACAGAGGACCTATTACGGCGGCCGTCTGGCCGCGCCCGTGGTGCAAAGTGTGCTGGACGAGGCGCTCCAGACGCTGGGGGTGCCCAAGGAGTACACCGAGGCGGAGCTGGCAAAGGTGGAGACGGCGGTGCCCAACGTGGCAGGCTCCAGTGTGAACGCCGCCGCCGGCAAGCTGCGCGAATCCGGCTTCAATGTGGACATCGAGCGCGCCACAGGCGATACCGTTCTGTATCAGTACCCGGCGGCGGGCACCATCGTGCCGCGCCAGTCCACGATCATCCTGTATTCGGAGGACCGTTCCGAGAGCGGCGGCGACCTTGTCACGGTGCCGAACCTGACGGATATGAGCTACGACGCGGCGTGCGCCACGCTGAAATCGCTGGGCCTGAACGTCAGCGAAAAGGGCGTGACGGGCGGCGGCAAGACCATCGTGGTCACAGAGCAGGACATCGCGGCCGATACGCAGGTGGAGATCGGGTCCGTCATCGAGGTGACGTTCCACGATACCACCGTTCTGGATTAACAGGCCGCGTCAGGGCGGCGGGCCGCGCGGCGCGGCACGAAAGGGGAGTGCATCCATGGAGTTACAGGTATTGTTCAGCGGCGTGCCGTATACCGGCACGCTGCCGCAGGGCGAGGCGTTGCTCGTCACGCAGGATTCCCGCCGGGCCTGCCCGGGCGCGGTGTTCGTGTGCGCCAGGGGCATGACGACCGACGGGCACGACCACGCGCGCAAGGCGCTGGAGGCGGGCGCCGTGTGCATCGTCACCGAGCGTCCGCTGGGCCTGCCCGGCGAGGTGCAGGTGGCCTCCGGCCGCAAGGCATACGCGCAGCTGTGCCAGAATTTTTTCGGCCGTCCCGCCGAAAAGCTGCGGCTGGTGGCCGTCACGGGCACCAACGGAAAAACCACCGTCACCACGCTCATCAAGCAGACGCTGGAGCAGGCGGGCTGCAAAGCGGGGCTCATTGGCACCATCCACACCGAGATCGACGCCATGGACGTGCCCGCAAAATATACCACGCCCGAGCCGTGGGACCTGAACGCGCTGTTCAGCCGCATGGTGCTGGCGGGCTGCACGTTCGCGGTAATGGAAGCCAGCAGCCAGGCGCTGGACCAGCTGCGGCTGTGGGGCCTTACCTTTGAGGTGGGCGTGTTCACGAACCTGACGCAGGATCATCTGGATTATCACAAGACCTTTGAAAACTATTTCGCTGCAAAGAAAAGCCTGTTCAGCCAGGTGAAGCACATGGTGGTGAACCTGGACGACAGCTACGGCCGCCGCCTGCTGGACGAGGTGCAGGGGCCGGAGCGCATCACCTTTTCCGCAGGCGACGACGCGGCGGATTACACCGCCCGCAACATCCGGCTCTCGGCCTCGGGCGTGAAGTTCGAGATGGTGGGCCGCGGCTTCATCCAGCGCATCGATTTCCCCATGCCCGGGGATTACTCGGTGCACAACGCGCTGGCGGCGGCGGCCGCGGCCATTGCGCTGGGCATCCCCGCGCGGGACGCCGCGGCCGCGCTTTCGGCCTCCCGCGGGGTGCGCGGCCGGTGCGAGGTGCTGTATCACGGCGCGTTCACCATCCTGTGCGACTATGCCCACACGGGCGACGCCATTGAAAAGGTGCTCGCGGGCGTTGCGCCTTTCGTGGAGGGGCGGCTGGTGGTGCTGTATGGCTGCGCGGGCGAGCGCGATGCAAAAAAACGCCCGCTGATGAGCGAAGCCGTGGTGAAATATGCTGATTTTGCAGTTTTAACGTCGGATAATCCCCGCAAGGAAGATCCTTGTGCTATAATAAAGGACGCCGAGCCGGTGCTGGCCGCTTCGGGCAAGCCGTACATCGTGGAGGTGGAGCGGCGCACGGCTGTGAACCGGGCGCTGGATATGCTGCGCCCGGGCGATGTGCTGGCGCTGTGCGGAAAGGGTCACGAGGATTACCAGGTCATCGACGGGGTGACCCTTTATCTGGACGAACACAGGATCGTCCGCGAGTGGCTGGAGCGCAAAGGGCTGGACAAAGCCTGACGCCGCCCGGCGAGTATTCAGAGCATGGAGGATTGTATATGCAGCCTGTTTTGTCGAGTGTGCTGCTGCGGGGGCTGGGCGCCCTGGCAGGGGATCCGGAGATCGCGTCGGTGGTGACGGACAGCCGGGAGGCCGGGCCGGGGAGCCTGTTCGTGTGCATCCGGGGCGAGCGCGTGGACGGCCACGATTACGCGCTCCGGGCGCTGGAGGCCGGAGCGGCGGGCGTTGTGGTGCAGCGCCCGGTGCCGGGCGTGCCGCCGGAGAAATGCGTGCAGGTGCCGGACGCGCTGGATGCGATGATCCGGCTGGGCGCGAACTACCGCGCGCTGTACAGCCCGCTGCTGGCGGGCGTGACAGGCAGCGTGGGCAAAACGACGACAAAAGAGTTCTGTTACGCGGTATTTTCGGCTTTCGGCAAAACGCTCAAGACACAGGGGAACCAGAATAACGAGATCGGCATGCCGAACACGCTGTTCCGCCTGGACAAAAGCGTGGAGTACGCCGTGGTGGAGATGGGCATGCAGGGCCTGGGCGAGATCCGGAAGCTGACGCTGGCGGCAAAGCCTGCGGGCGCTGTCATCACCTGCATCGGGCGCTCCCATCTGGAGCAGCTGGGCACGCGGGAAAATATCCTCAGGGCAAAGCTGGAGATCTGCGAGGGGCTGCCGCAGGGCGCGCCGCTGGTGGTGAACGGCGACGACGATTATCTGCCCGGCGCGGCCGTCCGGCCGGACCTTGAGAAGGTGCTGTTTGCCGTTGAAAACCCGGACGCGGACGTGCGGGCGCTGGATATCGTTTCCGGGGCGGAGGGCACGCGGTTCACCATCGCGGACAAGGCGCACGGAAGCCTGCCCGCGTATATCCCGGCCATGGGCCTGCACAATGTGCGCAACGCGCTTTCGGCTTATGCGCTGGCCACGCGCCTGGGCCTTGCACCGGCCGCTGCGGCCGCGGCGCTGGCGAATTATCAAACGACGGGCCACCGCCAGCATGTGGTGGAGCACGGCGGCGTGACGGTCATCGAGGACTGCTACAACGCGAACCCCGACAGCATGCGCGCCGCGCTGCTGACGCTGAAGGAATATCCTGTCCGGGGACGGAGGGTCGCGGTGCTGGGCGATATGTTCGAGCTGGGCGCCATCACCCGGCAGGCTCACGCCGAGGTGGGCGCGCTGGCGGCGCGCTGCGGCGTGGACCTGCTGCTGACCGTGGGCGGGGCCATGCGGACCGGCCGCGAAAGCGCCGCCGCACTGGGCGCGAACGCGGTGCATTGCAGGGACAAGGACGAAGCGCTGGCCCGCCTTACGGCGTACTGCCGCCCGGGCGACGCGGTTTTGGTGAAGGCCAGCCACGGCATGGCGTTCGAGACGATTCTGGACGGGTTTTACAAAGCCGTGCCCAGGGATTAAAGGCAGCACCGCACAATTCATGGCTGACGCCTTAAGTGTCGCCCCGCTTGCATATTTTCCGGCAGTTGCCTCCAAAAGCCTCGCAAATGCGCAAAGTATTCGCTGCGTTTTTTGTTTAAACTGCCAAAAAAATCTGCCGGCGCGATTCAACACCTGGAATTGTGCGGCATTGCCTGAAAATAAAAGAAAGCCGGGTGCCCAGCGGAAAGACCGTGCGCATCGGGCCGGGACGCGGCGCGGCCGCGCAAAAATTACCGGGAGCGTGTAAATTATGGAAAAATATGCCCTTATGGCGGCGGCCTTCGGCGCGCTGGCGATCACAGCGGCCTCCGGCCTGCTGATCATCCCCGCGCTGCGCAGGCTTCACTTCGGCCAGACCATCAAGGAGATCGGCCCCACTTGGCACCAGGGCAAAAACGGCACGCCCACCATGGGCGGTTTGACGTTTTACCTGGGTGTCCTTGTGGGCGTGGTGCTGGGCTATACGGTTCTGGCGCTCAGCGTGCCCAGCCTGCTGGGGGGCTGGCTTTCCGGCACCAGCGTCTCGCTGTTCATCGGCGTGCTGACGGCTTACGCCTTCGGCCTGGTGGGCTTTGTGGACGACTATATCAAGGTGGTGAAAAAGCGCAACCTGGGCCTGATGGCGCGCTATAAGATCGTGGCGCAGGTGCTCATCACCGGGGCGTACCTTTCCTCGCTGTATCTCAACGGAACGCTGTCCACCATCGTGACGCTGCCGCTGCTGGGCGCGGTGGACTTCGGCTGGTTCTTTTACGTCCTCTCGTTCCTCCTCATCATCGGCATGGTGAACGCCGTCAACCTGACGGACGGCATCGACGGGCTGGCATCCAGCGTCACCTTTGTTGTAATGATGGGCTTCATGTTTATCGCCAGCCTTTTGGGAAACACTACCATGGCGCTGTTTGCCGCGGCCGTGGCGGGCGGCTGCGCGGGCTTCCTTGCGTGGAACTTTTACCCGGCCAAAACGTTTATGGGCGATACGGGCAGTATGTTCCTGGGGGGCGCGGTGGTGGCCGTGGCTTACGGCATCGGCCGGCCGGAGCTGCTCCTTTTCATGGGTGTTATCTACCTGATCGAGGCGTTCAGCGTGATGCTGCAGGTAACATATTTCAAGCTGACCCACGGCAAGCGTATTTTTAAAATGAGCCCCATCCACCACCACTTTGAAATGTGCGGGTGGAGCGAGGTGAAGATCGTCTCCGTGTTCAGCTTCATCACGCTGGTGGGCGTGGTGCTGGGCGGTATTTTTGTCTACGTATCCTGATTCCCCAATAAGCAGCCTGTGCCGATGCGGCCGGCGCGGGCAATTTTGTATCTTCGGAGGTTCCCGATGCCAGAAGCAGCCAAAAAGTTAAAACGCAAGTCCGAGGCCCGCATCCGGCTGCTCAGCCAGCCGCCGCTGGACTGGCCGCTGGCCATCATCGTGCTGACGCTGGTGGTGTTCGGGCTGGTGATGCTGTTCAGCGCCAGCTATGCCACGGCGTATTACCGCTTCAAGGGCGACAGCTTCCACTTCATCCGCCAGCAGGCGCTGTTCGCCGCGGTGGGCGTGGTCGTGATGTTCGTCGCGTCCCACGTGGATTACCACATCTTCCACAAATTTGCGTGGCCCATCATGGCCGTCACGGTCGTACTGCTCATCGTCGTGCTCTTCATGCCGGAGCTGAACGGCGCGAAGCGGTGGATATTCCTGCCCATCGGCGGCAATCTGCAGCCCTCGGAGGTGGCGAAGTTCGCGGTCATCGTGCTGTTCGCGCACATCATTTCCATCAACCATAAGCGCATGAAGACCTTTGCCTACGGCGTGCTGCCCTTCGTCGTCATCCTCGGCGTGATCGCGGGGCTGATGCTGCTGGAGCCGCATCTTTCGGGCACGGTGCTCATTTTGGGCATCGGGGGACTGATGATGTTTGTGGGCGGCACGGGGCTTGTATGGTTCGGCCTTGCCATCGCGGGCGTTGTGGCGGGCGTGGCGGGCGCCGTTGTGCTGGTGCCGGACCTTGTGCCCTACGCCATGAGCCGCATCGAAAGCTGGCAGAACCCGTGGCTGGACGCCCAGGGCGACGGCCACCAGATCATCCAGAGCATGTACGCCATCGGCTCGGGCGGGCTGACGGGCCTTGGCATCGGCAACTCCAAGCAGAAACACCTGTACCTGCCCGAGCCGCAGAACGACTTTATTTTCTCCGTCATCTGTGAAGAGCTGGGCTTTATCGGCGCGCTGCTGGTGATTTTCCTTTTTGTGGCGCTTTTGCTGCGGGGCATTTATGTGGCGTGGCACGCAAAAGACAAATTCGGCTCCATGCTGGTGGTGGGCGTTATCGTGCAGGTGACGCTGCAGGCGGTGCTGAATATCGCCGTGGTGACGAAGACCATTCCGAACACGGGCATCAGCCTGCCGTTTTTTTCCTACGGAGGCACGTCCCTGCTGATGCTGCTGGGCGAGATGGGCGTTGTGCTTTCGGTCTCCCGCCAGGGCGGCGCGGAGAAGGTATAGCGGCGCGCGGCAGGGCCGCGCGTCTGCATTTTTATTTTTTGAGCGGGGGCAGACCGCCGGTGAAAAGTTTTCCGGCGAGGCCCGGCGCCTGGAACCGTGCGGTATTGCGCGAAAGCAGGAGGTACCTATGCGTGTATTGATCGCCGCCGGCGGCACAGCCGGACACATCAACCCGGCGCTCGCCATTGCGGGCGCGCTGAAAAAACGCCATCCGAACGCGGAGATACACTTCGCCGGACGGCAGAAGGGAATGGAGTACGGCCTTGTCTCCAAGGCGGGTTATGCGTTCCATCCCATCGAGGTGAACGGCATCCAGCGCCGCCTGACGCCGAAGAACATCGCGCGGAACCTGGTTGCCCTTTGGCACCTGGCGCTGAGCGGCCCGCGCGCCGACGCCATCCTGCGGGAGGTAAAGCCGGACCTTGTCATCGGCGCGGGCGGGTACGTCAGCGGGCCGGTGGTGCAGGCCGCGGCCCGCAGGGGCATCCGCACGGCCATTCACGAGCAGAACGCTTTCCCCGGCGTGACCAACAAGATCCTGGCAAAGCAGGTGGACCTGGTGTTCGCGGCCATGCCCGACGCCGTGCAGCGTCTGGGCGCGCCGGACAAGACGGTCGTTACGGGCAACCCGGTGCGGGAGGAGATGTTCCGGCAGGACCGTCCCGCCGCACGCCGCGCGCTGGGCGCGAAGGAGGGGCAGGCCGTCATCATCTCCTTCGGCGGCAGCCTGGGCGCGCAGGTGCTGGGCGAACGCGTGGCCGATTTGGCAAAATGGGAGATCGCGCAGCGTGATTTCCTTCATGTGCATGCGACGGGCAGCATTGAAAAAGCGGATTTTGCAGCCCTTGCCGCGCGGCTGGGCATCGACCACAGCCCGAAGTTCATCATCCGGGAGTACATCGACAACATGCCGGAGATGCTGGCCGCGGCGGACCTGGTCATCAGCCGGGCGGGCGCGCTGACGCTGGCGGAGATCGCGGCCGTGGGGCGCGCCTCGGTGCTCATCCCGTCGCCCAACGTGGCGGAAAACCACCAGTACCACAACGCCATGCAGCTGCAGAAGCTGGGCGCGGCCGTTGTGGTTGAGGAAAAGGAGCTGACGGGCGAGAAGCTCATCGGCATCGTCGACAAGCTGACGAAGGACCCTGCGGAATTGATGCTCATGGGGGCGAAAGCGCGTGCGCTGGCCCAGCCGGATTCGCTGGATAAGATCTGCGAAAATCTGGACCGATTGATGAAAACCACGGCGTAAACGGCGCGCTTTTAACACAAACGGCCCTGTTTGCATAGGATGGGTTACAGTCTGGGACACTGGGCTCCATTCTACGAAACGGGGTGCGGGATATGGAAATTTTGACGATCAGCGGAGGCAGCGGCCTTTTTGGAGAGGTGCGGATACCCGGCGCAAAGAACAGTGTGCTGCCCATCATGGCGGCGTCGGTGCTGTGCCGCGGCACGGTGACGCTCACGGACGTGCCGCATCTGTCCGACGTGGAGGCTTCGGCGCGCATCCTGCAAAGCGTGGGCTGCAAGGTCCTGCTGGAGAATGGGCGCGCCGTCATTACGCCGCCGGAATTTCCGGGCAGCGCAGTGCCGGAGCCGCTGATGCGCGCGATGCGCTCCTCGCTGTTCTATCTGGCGCCGCTGCTGGCCCGCACGGGCCGCGCGGACATCTATACGCCCGGCGGCTGCCGCCTGGGCGCGCGGCCCATTGATATGCATCTTTCCGGCCTTGAGAAGATGGGGGCGCATATCACGGAGAAGGACGGCGGCGCGCTGGAGGTCACTGCGCCGGACGGCCTTGCGGGCGCGGATATCTGCCTGCGCTTCCCCAGTGTGGGCGCCACCGAGACGCTTCTCATGGCGGCGGCCGCAGCCAGAGGAGAGACGGTGCTGCGCGGCGCGGCCGTGGAGCCGGAGGTGACGGATCTGGTGCGCTTTTTGCAGGGCGCGGGCGCGGATATCACAGGCGTCGGCACGCGGGTGCTGCACATCCGCGGCCGGGAGCTGCTGATGGGCACGCAGCATGCCGTCTGCCCGGACCGCATTACCGCGGCCACCGTGCTGTGCGCTGTGGCGGGCTGCGGCGGCGAGGTGCTGCTCACCAATACTTGCAACGCCCATCTGGCCGAGGTGCTGCGCATCCTGCGCAGGGCCGGATGCATGGTGTCGGTCTCGGGGGACAGCTCTGTGGCGCTGGCAAGCTCGGGCGCTCTGCGCGCCGCGGGAGGGTGGGATACGGGCGTGTATCCATCGTTCCCAACGGACGCGGCACCCCTGATGGCGGCGGCGCTGCTGCGGGCGCAGGGGGAAAGCCGTGTGACGGACACGATTTTTGAAAACCGTTTTGCCTGCGCCTTGGAAAGCACGGTCTGCAGGACGGACAGCTTGTCCTCCTCGGTAA
>ERZ1036464.847-NODE-847-length-10914-cov-30.085920_pt1 | contig 10914 bp, 9 predicted proteins | sample MGYA00514230_ERZ1036464 | MGnify/ENA primary metagenome ERZ1036464 (study PRJEB33795, sample SAMN09464918) | human gut metagenome | isolation source: Bloodstream | host: Homo sapiens | place: USA: Stanford, California | collected 2016-06 ... | reverse complement strand
GCAATAGAAAATCAAGATAAATAACTTGATTTTCATATCTTATAAAAAGAATAAGACTGCTGTGGGAATACCGGCTTTTACAAAAGGAGTGCGCCCCAAATATGGGACACGCTCCTCGTCATAATTAAAGTTTCGGCTGTCATTATTATATTATTATTTATCCTTGTCAATCCCATATTACAAAAAAAGCCTGACACGATAAGTTGTCAAGCTACACATCCCGTATAGTCAAGGCTTCTTTTGCTTGGTTACTCTCTACTTATAATATCTCTTAAAACGAGTGACTTTGCAAAGGAACAATTTTATTTTATACAAAACAATTTTTTTAGACTTTACTTTATATGTTGGCCAGCATAAAAAAGAAAAGGGGAATTTTGACATCCCCCCTCGTTCCACAAATGTGGAAAATATGGCCCACAGGTGTGGAAAGTACGTTTCACGCTTGTGGAAAGATTAAAAACTGCCTGCTGCAGGATTAGAACATGACTGAATTCAGATGAATATGGCTGTACAATATGATTTTTATAAGAACCCTTCTCCAAAGGATAGCAAGAAACGGGTGCGCTACCATGCACGGGTGGTTCCTTATGGAACTGTCGACACGAATAAACTGGCACAGCGGATACATAGTCGTTGTACGGTGACGCCGGCCGATGTGAAGGCTGTCCTTTCTTCGCTCAGTGATGTCGTCATCGAAGAGCTGAAATATGGAAACCGTATTCATATCGAGGGGTTGGGGTATTTGCAAATCACGCTTGAATGTCCGCCGATACAATCTACGAAGGAAATAAGGGCGGAATTGATACGTTTCAAGTCGGTTGCTTTTCGGTCAGAAGCCGAGTTGAGGAAACGTCTTAGGATAGCACGCTTCGAACGGGCTCCGCGTAAGAACCATTCGAGCGGACTTGTGGCGGGCGGACGGCTCGATGCGCTTCTTGCTGGTTATTTTGCTACGCATGACCATATAACTCGTATTGGTTTTCAAACACTTTGCGGTTTTACCCGTACCACGGCGAACCGCCGCCTCAAAGAGCTTCGAGAGACGGGTAAGATCGACTGTCTCGGTGCAGCACGAGCTTCGATTTATATAGTGGGGAAGAACCTTGAGGTGCATTCACCGGGCTCACAGGAAACAACTGGTTTATAGTTGTTTGAGAATATGTGAAGGTGAAAATGATAATTTATCCGTTAAAATAAAGATGCTCAATCAGAATCTTGGTCCCGATGCCGATTAGGATTAATCCGCCGATCAGGTCCAGTTTGAGATCGATCTTGCGGCCGAAGTGGTTTCCGAAGTAAACTCCGAAAGCCGAAAGCAAGAAGGTGACGATCCCTATTGTCAGGGCTTCCAGCGCAATGGCCGATTCGATGCAGGCTAGCGATATGCCGACTGCCAGTGCATCGATACTTGTCGCAATGCCTAATCCGCACAGAGTCTTGTAGCACAGAGGATTCGTTCTGCAATCCTCCTCCTGCTCCTGGGTGCTTTCGTATATCATTTTGCCTCCGAGGTAAAGTAACAGAAGGAAAGCGATCCAGTGATCGAATGCCGTGATGTATTTCTTGAAGCTCATCCCCGCCAGGTAGCCCGCTATGGTCATCCCTGCTTGAAAAATCCCCATCACGCAACCTATCTTCAGCATGTGGTGATGTCTGTAGTTTTGTATGAGAGCTCCGCCGGTGACAGAAACTGCGAGACTGTCCATTGACAATCCCACTGCCAGTAACACTATTTCTAAAAATGACATATTACACTAAAATGTTTCTTCCTTGATGATCTCCTCCAACGCTTTCCGTTTTTTGGGAGTCTGTTCGAAAAGGTCCGGACTTTCCGGATAACCTATCGTGAGTATAATCGCCGGTTCTATTGTTTCTGGTAAATTGAAATGCTTCCGGCATAGATCCGTGTCAAAGTTACAAACCCAGCAGCTGCCCAGACCTTGTTCAGCGGCTGCTAAGCTGATATGTTCCGTGGCGATTGCCACATCGATGTCCATATGATCTTTCTGATCCGAAGAACGTTTCCATGACTGGCTATGGTCGCCGCAGATAAGAATGTAGAGCGGTGCGGACCGGAACCATTCGCGTGCATAGCATTCCTGGATTTTTGTCCTTCCTGCTTCTTGTCGGATTATGATGAAATACCAAGGCTGGAAGTTGACTGCCGATGGGGCCATACGTCCGGCTTCCAGGATATATGCCAATTTCTCGTCTTCTACTGGGAAGGACGCGTACTTGCGTACCGAACAACGTTTCTGTGCCAGTTCCAACAGGTTCATAATTCCGTTTCGATTTTATATTTGTTCCGGTTAGGTGAATCTCTTGAAATCAGTTCTCCGATGAATCCCGCGAGGAACATCTGCGTTCCGAGGATCATGGCTGTCAGCGAAACATAGAAGTAGGGTGAGTTGGTGACCAGTGGTCGCAAATCTCCCGTACAGATGGAAATCAGTTTCGCGCTCAACACAATGACCAGTGCGATGAAACCGATGAAAAACATCACGCTTCCCCATAATCCGAAGAAATGCATCGGCTTCTTGCCGAATTTGGAGGTGAACCAGAGGGTGATCAGGTCCAGGTAACCGTTTACAAAGCGGTTCAGTCCGAACTTTGTCGTTCCGTACTTGCGTGCTTGGTGTTGCACCACCTTTTCGCCAATCTTGCTGAATCCTGCTATCTTGGCAAGATAGGGAATGTAGCGGTGCATATCGTTATAGATTTCTATGTTCTTGATTACGATGTTTTTGTAAGCCTTCAGCCCGCAGTTGAAGTCGTGCAGGTTCGTAATGCCGGAGAATTTGCGTGCCGTAGCGTTGAACAGCTTGGTCGGGATGGTTTTCGACAGCGGGTCGTAGCGCTTTTTCTTCCAACCGGACACGAGGTCATAACCGTCTTCGGTGATCATCCTGTACAGTTCGGGAATCTCGTCGGGGCTGTCCTGCAGGTCAGCGTCCATCGTGATGACCACATCTCCCTTTGCCCGTTGGAAACCACAGTTCAGACCGGGGGATTTGCCGTAATTACGACGGAACTTGACCGCGTGTACTACTTCCGGGTTCTTGCTTTTAAGGGCTTCGATCACTTCCCAGGAGTTGTCCGTGCTTCCGTCATTGATAAAAATTACTTCGTAACTGAAATTATGTTCTTTCATCACCCGCTCTATCCATGCAAACAATTCTGGAAGAGACTCGGCTTCATTGTACAGTGGTATAACTACTGATATGTCCATTATTTGTTTTTATTTTCTTCTTATTTTTCTTCGGGCACAGGGCTTGCTGTTCGACCTCGGCAAACCAGTGCTGCTACCGGTATGGATAATATGATTCCGTAAAATATATTATTGAAAATCTGTTGAATAGCCATGTGGATGGGAGTGAAGTTGGTCCGGCTGATGGTCTCGATCACTTCGCTGTTGAAGCCTGCGTTCTTCAGCGCTACTATAGCTTGTGTAATCGTATTGCTCAGGAAGTCGGGCGGAGCGATAAACTGAAAGAATATGAAATGCTCGATCGAGACGATCAAGGCAGCAAAGAAGTACAGCATGATTCCGAACCGCCATGCGTGGAAGAAACTGATGCTTCCTCCTATGTCCTGCCGGTAACGCTTGGTCAGGTAGTAGGCAATGAAAGGAACGGCAAGGCTTAGGCCTTCATAAATAAAGATGAGCGAGGGGATGGAGTATCCGAAAATAAGGAACAGATATTTTATCACCCAATAGATGCCCATAGCCAGGCCATAAGACATCGCGCACTTCAACAGTAAACCTTTATTCTCTTCCATGATAATGCTGTTTTTTTAATGTTCTCATCAGCAAAATTAATCCTTTTGTGAGAATATACAATGCTTAGAATTGACAATTGGCAACTGACAATTGACAATTAACGAACGATTAACAGATAATTAACAATTGAAAATAAAAAAGGACAATTGACAATCGCAATTAAATATTTTTCTTAATTGTCAATTGTCAATTGTCCATTTATTTTGAGCCTCTTGTCGGATTCGAACCAACGACCCCGAGATTACAAATCACGTGCTCTGGCCAACTGAGCTAAAGAGGCAGGTGGGTAAGCTTACTACATCGCGCCGCTACAACCAAGTACCCTTGCTGCGGTCAAGCCCTGGGGGATTCCGAGGGAGCATGCCGTGTAGGACTTACCCGGGTGCAAAAGTAGATATTATTTTTTACAATACAAGTGTTTTTTGCGGGGGCAGACCTTATTTGTTTGTAAGTGGTTGGAAACCTTTTGTTTTTAGGTGTGTTAAAAAATGTATGCAAAATATTTGAGCATGTAATTTGTTGGAAAGTTCTATTTGTCGTTTTGGTAGTGAAAACAGGACATTGATGTGAAATAGCTTTGTTAAAAAATATTACCCTTGCTACTAATTCTAAATACATGGGGTATAAATTCGATTTTGATGGGGTAGTAGTGACATTTTGTAAATAATCTTGTACCTTTGCAACCAAATTCAAAAATCAAAAACACTATTTACAATGGGTGGTTTTTTCGGAACTATTTCTAAGTCGGCCTGTTCAACTGATTTATTCTATGGCACCGACTATAATTCTCATTTGGGGACCCGGCGCGGCGGTATGGCTACATACGATAAGGAAGCTGGTTTTACCCGTTCGATTCACAATCTGGAAAGTTCTTATTTTCGTACAAAGTTCGAGCCTGCTCTCGACAAGTTTGTGGGAAATGCCGGAATCGGTATCATCAGCGATACGGATGCGCAGCCGATTGTCATCAACTCCCATCTCGGTAAGTTCGCCATCGTGACGGTTGCCAAGATAAATAACATCGAGGAATTGGAACAGGATTTGCTGAAAGCGAATATGCACTTCTCCGAACTGAGTTCGGGCAAGACGAACCAGACCGAACTGGTAGCGTTGCTGATTACGCAGGGAAAGAATTTTGTCGAAGGTATTGAAAATGTCTACGACCGGATCAAAGGTTCCTGTTCCATGCTGTTGCTGACGGAAGACGGTATCATCGTGGCCCGTGACAAGTGGGGACGTACACCTATTATTATAGGTAAAAAAGACGGAGCCTATGCCGCTACCAGCGAATCGAGCAGTTTGCCTAACTTGGATTATGAAATAGACCGATTTGTCGGGCCGGGCGAAATCCTTCGCTTGCGTGCCGACAGCATCGAGCAGATGCGCCAACCGAACGAACAGATGCAAGTCTGCTCTTTCCTTTGGGTGTATTACGGTTTTCCGGTTTCTTGTTACGAAGGCAGGAATGTCGAGGAGGTCCGTTTCCAAAGTGGCTACAAGATGGGGAAGAAGGACGAGAGTGAAGTGGATTGTGTTTGCGGTATCCCCGATTCGGGCGTAGGGATGGCTTTGGGGTATGCCGAAGGTAAAGGGGCTCCTTACCATCGGGCGATAGCCAAATACACACCGACCTGGCCGCGTAGTTTCACTCCGGCTAATCAAGAGTTGCGTTCGCTTGTCGCGAAAATGAAACTGATCCCTAACCGGGCTATGCTAGAGGGTAAGCGGATTCTGTTTTGTGATGACTCGATCGTACGCGGTACGCAGCTTCGCGACAATGTGAATATCCTGTATGATTACGGAGCAAAAGAGGTGCATATGCGTATTGCCTGCCCGCCTCTTATCTATGGCTGCCCGTTCCTCGGCTTTACTTCGTCGAAGAGTCCGCTCGAACTGATCACCCGCCGGATCATCAAGGAGCTGGAAGGAGACGAGAACAAGAACCTGGAAAAATATGCGACGACCGACTCGCCGGAATATCAAAAGATGGTGCAGATCATTGCCGAACGTTTCGGCCTGAGCTCGTTAAAGTTCAATACGCTGGAAACACTCATCGAGGCAATCGGCTTACCGAAATGTAAAGTTTGTACGCATTGTTTCGACGGAAGCAGCTGTTTTTAAAAGATAATAGATAGCTAATCTAAAATAACTATATATATTCCCGATTCTTCCAAGACAAATGGAGGAGTTGGGAATATGTGTTTGATAGCATATTGAATAATTTGAGTATCTCTTTGGAATTTTGGAAAAATAATGTATATTGCTACCAAATTTTGAGAGTATGATTCTATATACGGATATACATTTTGAAACAGGGCGTCATCCGAATAAGAAAGATTGGAAATATACGCTATCTTCACGAATAGCCGGACTTCTGGCGATTGTTTTTTTTACAGGCTATTATCATCAGGGAGTATTCGGGGAGTTTGTTTTTTTGTTGCTTCAACTATTCACCCCTCTTCTCTATCTGTATCCGATTTATGTAATCGGGAAAAGTCTGGAAACACAATGGCAAGAAAAGGCAATTTATATGTGGGATGTGCTACTGTTCTTGTTCTTTGTGGCGGTCGCCTTATTGGTTGCAACGGGACAACTCTATATTCGACAAGAGTGGTTGGACGCATTCTTTGATAGAGCATGAAACAAAAGGGAGTGACTGGAAAGCCATTCCCTTTGTTTTTGATAGCGAAATATTTGTCTTTCCCCATACTTTCTTTACCTTTACGCTGTTAATCGAAAAATGTAACTTAAAGAAAGGATAAAGATGACTGTAACAGATAGATTTTTGAAGTATGTGACGTTCGATACCGAGTCGAGTGAAACTACGGGTGTGACTCCCAGTACGCCGGGACAACGTGTGTTTGCCGAAGCATTGGTAAAAGAGTTGGAAGAGATAGGATTGGAAGATATCACTCTCGATGACAAGAGCTACCTGATGGCTACCTTGCCCGCCAATACGGCGAAGGAGGTTCCGACGATCGGATTTATCGCCCATTTGGATACCAGTCCTGATATGTCAGGCAAGGATGTCGAGCCGCGTATAGTGAATTATAAAGGGGGAGATATCGTGTTGTGTGCCGAAGAAAACGTAGTGCTTTCGCCGCTTATGTTTCCCGAACTGAACGATTATAAAGAGCAGGATATCATCGTGACCAACGGCAAGACCCTGTTAGGAGCGGATGATAAGGGAGGCGTGGCTGCTATCATCGCCTCCATGAAATACTTGAAGGATCATCCGGAAATCGAACACGGCAAGATCCGTATCGGGTTTACGCCCGATGAAGAGATCGGAGCCGGAGCCGACTATTTCGATGTCGAAAAGTTTGGTTGTGAATGGGCCTATACGATCGACGGCGGACAGATCGGCGAGCTGGAATACGAGAACTTCAATGCTGCCGGAGCCAAAGTTGTTTTCAAAGGGCTGAACGTACATCCGGGATATGCCAAGGATAAGATGCTGAACGCATCGTTGCTGGCGGTAGAGTTCGCCTCTTGGCTGCCTGTTGCACAGCGTCCCGAACATACGACCGGTTATGAAGGCTTTTTCCATCTGACCGGCATGGGCGGAACGGTCGAGGAGGCTTCCCTTTCTTATATCATACGTGACCATGTGCGCACCGCTTTCGAGCAAAAGAAAGAGTTGCTGCATGAGCTGGTGAAACGAATGAACGAGATGCATCCGGGCAGCACGACGCTTGAAATGCGCGACCAGTATTACAATATGCGTGAAGTGGTCGAACCGAAGAAGTTTATTGTGGATCTGGCGTTCGATGCAATGAAGGAAGCCGGTGTCAAGCCTCTTGTGAAGCCGATCCGCGGAGGGACGGACGGTGCGCGTCTTTCTTTCATGGGACTGCCTTGCCCGAATATCTTCGCAGGCGGGTTGAATTTCCACGGACGTTATGAATTTCTCCCGGTCAAGTCGCTTGAAAAGAGTATGGAGACGATCATTAAAATAGCAGAATTGTTAGTCAAAGGTAATTATACATCATAAATCACAAATCATAAATCATGAAAACAACTCCGTTTACCGACGTGCACATCGCACTCGGTGCCAAAATGCATGAATTTGCAGGTTTCAACATGCCGATCGAATACACCGGTATAATCGACGAACACATGACCGTTGTGAACGGTGTAGGTGTGTTCGATGTCTCCCACATGGGCGAGTTCTGGGTAAAAGGCCCGAACGCGCTGGCATTCATCCAGGGTATCACCTCGAACGATGCTTCCGTGTTGCCGATCGGCAAAGCTCAATATACTTGCTTCCCGAATGACAAGGGCGGCATTGTGGACGACCTGCTGGTCTATCATTATGAGCCGGAAAAATATCTTTTGGTTGTCAACGCGGGCAATATCGCCAAAGATTGGGACTGGTGTGTAAGCCATAATACGGTGGGGGCGGAACTGGAGAACTCTTCCGACCGTACCGCCCAGTTGGCTATCCAGGGACCGAAAGCTGTTGAGGTTTTACAACGCCTGACGCCGGTCGACCTATCTTCCATCCCTTACTATGCGTTTGTGACGGGCGAATTTGCAGGTTGCAAGAACGTCATCATTTCCAATACGGGATATACCGGAGCCGGTGGTTTCGAACTTTATTTCTACCTGGACGATGCCATGACGATCTGGAATGCCATCTTCGAAGCCGGCAAACCTGAAGGGATCAAGCCGATCGGCTTGGGCGCACGCGACACGCTGCGTCTGGAAATGGGCTTCTGCCTGTACGGTAACGACCTCGACGATACGACATCGCCGATCGAAGCTGGCCTGGGTTGGATCACCAAGTTCGCCGAAGGCAAGAATTTCACCAATCGTGCCGAACTGGAACGCCAGAAGAAAGAAGGCGTTACCCGCAAGCTGTGTGCCTTCGAGCTGGTTGACAAAGGTATTCCTCGTCACGGCTATGAGATTGCCGATGCCGAAGGCAATGTCATCGGTGTGGTAACGTCCGGAACTATGTCGCCTGTCTTGAAGAAGGGTATCGGTATGGGATATGTGAAACCGGAATTCGCAAAAGCCGGGACGGAAATCTGTATCAAAGTCCGGGGGCGCAACTTGAAAGCCCAAGTCGTAAAAGCGCCGTTTCGCAAGTAAGGCGAGATAGATAGGAAAACCCATAGGGTTAGAGGGTGTAAAGCTATGCATTATGACCCGTAACCCTATGGGTTTTGTTGTGCTTTGGATTTTATTGTGATTATAGTGCGGGAAGTGGGAGATGTTTTGTAAGTTTGCATCCCGAATAAAAAACATGCTGTTTCTATGTTGAATTTTCTGAAAAACTGGACATTGCCTGTTGCGATGCTCGCCGGTGCATTAGGTTATTTTATCTTTGCCAACTTCGCTTTTCTGGAGCCGACAAAACCATTTATGAGTTCTTTTATCTCTTATCTGACTCCTGCCCTGATCTTTGCACAATTATTGCTGACTTTCTGCAAAGTGCAACCACACGAGTTGATGCCTTCTCCCTGGCATGGATGGTTGCTGTTGTTCCAGCTTGCTTCGGCTTCATTGGTAGCTGTGTTATTGATATTCGTGAAGATGGATGGTGCCTACAAGGAGGTTTTCGAGGGTGCGATGGTTTGCCTGATCTGCCCGACGGCTACGGCCGCGGCTGTTATCACCGGTAAGTTGGGAGGGAGTGCGTCCAGCCTGACGACTTATACATTGCTGTCGAACATTTTGGCGGCGGCAGTCGTCCCGTTGATGTTTCCGTTGGTAGAACCTCATACTGATATAACTTTTATGGTTGCTTTCCTGAAGATATTGAGCAAAGTGTTCCCTTTGTTGTTATGTCCGTTTTTTCTGGCGATATTGTTCCGCTATTTCCTTCCGAAGCTGCATCATTACCTGTTGGGGTTCCGCGATCTTGCTTTCTATCTTTGGGGTGTTGCGCTTGCCATCGTGACGGCACAGACTGTGAAGTCTCTTGCCGAAAGCAATGCTCCGGTAGGAGTGGAGCTGTTGATAGCCTTGGCCGGATTAGTAACCTGCGCCATCCAGTTTTATTTGGGTAAACAGATCGGAACCCGTTATTCCGACCGTATCAGTGCCGGACAAGCCCTTGGACAGAAAAACACCGTACTTGCCATCTGGATGGCCTATACCTATCTGGACCCGCTTTCTTCAGTCGGCCCCGGATCATACGTCCTGTGGCAAAATGTTTTTAACAGTTACCAGTTGTGGAAGAAAAGAAAGAATGAGATAAATCAATATCACGTTTAATCGTATTTTTTTCTTTGTACGTTCAAGTATTCCAATTTTAATTTGTTGGTTTTGGAAATTAAGTTGTTGATTATCTGCTTTATTTTTGTATTTTTACATCCAAATGCAGAATATCATGGATATAAGTCAGAACTATATAGAGGCAGTAAAAGCCATAAAGGAAGCTATCCTGCGTAGCCAGTACCGTGCCGCTGCATCAGTGAATAAAGAACAACTCTCTTTGTATTATGGTATTGGAATGTATGTTTCGGAAAACTCTCGTAGAGGCTTTTGGGGTAAAGGTGCAATCGAACATATCTCTTCGACATTACAGAAAGAGCTGCCGGGATTAAGAGGGTTTTCAGCTTCGAATATAAAAAATATGCGAATTTTTTATGAAGCATGGGAGTCTGTTTTAAATCGCCAGCCAGTGGCTGCCGATTTCGTATTGAATGAAAAATTACTGTTGAGTGTAATTCGCCAGCCACTGGCTGGCGAATTTGATTGGAGTGATTTTCTTTCAATCGGTTTCAGCCATCATACGGAAATTATAGCAAAGGTTAAGGACTTGGATGCGAGATTGTTCTATATACATGAATGTGCTACTCGATATTGGAGCAAATATACTTTAAGGGATTATCTGAAAGCCGACCTATACCATCATCAGGGAGCATTACCCAATAATTTTGCCCAAACATTACCCGATACAAAGCAGGCAATTAAAGCTATCTGCTCATTCAAAGATGAATATTTGCTGGATTTCATCAATGTGGAGGAACTGAATGAGCAGGAGGAAGATTTAGATGAAAAAATAGTAGAAAAGGCTATCGTTGCCAATGTAAAGAAGTTCATCATGACCTTTGGGCAGGATTTTAGTTTTATAGGTAATCAATACCGTATTGAGGTGGCAGGAGAGGAAATGTTCATTG
>ERZ1036464.833-NODE-833-length-11219-cov-47.069778_pt1 | contig 11219 bp, 9 predicted proteins | sample MGYA00514230_ERZ1036464 | MGnify/ENA primary metagenome ERZ1036464 (study PRJEB33795, sample SAMN09464918) | human gut metagenome | isolation source: Bloodstream | host: Homo sapiens | place: USA: Stanford, California | collected 2016-06 ... | reverse complement strand
TGTACATAGATTTCTGCCAGACGTTTCGAGCATCCCATTACATTGGTCGGATTCACCGCCTTATCGGTAGAAACCATGATCATTTTCTCAGCTCCGTATTCTACAGCCATATCAGCAACCTGACGCGAACCGACCACATTGACCAGCACAGCTTCACAGGGATTTTCCTCCATTAACGGAACATGCTTATAAGCAGCAGCATGGAAGATTACCTGAGGGTGATAGATATCGAACACCATACGAAGACGCTCTTTCACGCGGACATCTCCAATGACAGGAACAAAATCAAGACCGGGATAATTCTTCTCAAATTCCAGACGGACATTATGCAGAGGTGACTCGGCAGAGTCAAACATGATCAGTTTCTTGATATTCATCTGAGCCAATTGCCGGCAAAGCTCGCTACCAATACTACCGGCAGCTCCTGTCACCAACACAACCTTGCCACAAAACTCTGTCATCACCTCCTCCATATTAATATGAATTTCTGAGCGACCCAGCAAATCCTCAATCTTGATAGGACGTACCCACTGGTGGAAACTTCCGTTTTCGTCAGCCTCACTAATACTCGGAGCTATCAATGTTTTCAACCCGTTTCTTTTACAATACTGAAGCAAACGTCCTTCCTCTTCACGGGTATTCTCATAGCGGGCAAACAAGATGCCTCCGATACATTTCTTACGAATCAGTTTATTGAAGCACTCTTCATCTTTAAAAGAATAAACAGGAAGATCAGCCACACGCCGAATAGAATTACCTGTTCCGTAAATACAAAAGCCTACAACTTTATAATGAGAACTGTTCAGTAACCGGACTTTCAATGCCACACTCTTATCATCAATGCCATAAATCAGAATACGCATATTCTTTTTATTCAGTACATTCAGCAAGAATTCATAAACAATAATCAACTGTATACGAAACCCAACCATGACAATAAAAGTAAGCATAGCATCAAACAGTACAAAAATTATTTTCTGACTGTTATGTAATCCCGTCTGTGGCAGGAGAAACCAAATGACAATGGCTATGCAGACAGCCTTTATGAGCACACTTCCCGCCAACCTCCATAATTCCTTCAACTGGGAAAAACGAATCGTATTACGATAAGTATGAAATAGAGTAGCCCCCAAAACACTCGATATAACTGAAACCGCCAAGATATGGAAAAGTGAAACTATTTCTTTGGAAGTTTCCGTAATATAATGAATGCCAATAAATGACACCCAAGTACACAGTAAAGCTATGAATGTATCGATTCCCAATACAACCCAATAGCTAAAGTAGTTTTTCTGTAAATAATGAATAAAACGGTCAAATGCGTGTTTCATAATTTAAATCCCCCAATTAATTATCATATATTCTTACAACGCTGATTATAAACAACTAGAATAATAGTATATAATCGTACATAATTATATTATTTCTATCAAATCAGGATTTACTTCTACACCCACCGAAAAGAAATTAGGCAGTTCGACAAGAAGACGTTTGACTTTAGAGCCACGGGTAGTAAGCAGACGACCTTCATAACCTTCAAAAGGACCTCCAATAATACGGATCATACGACCATACATTGTATCGCTTATCTCTTCAGGTAAATAATATTTAGGATTTTCCGAACCTCGGACAGCACGTATAAAACGCTCCATATCCAAATCGGCAACCATCATAGGCTGACAATAACCGCCACCTTTCTGGTAACGATATTGAAGGGTCGGTATTTTACGAACAAACAGATCTAGAACTTCTCTTGTATCGTGGATAAAAAGCAGGTCCTGCATAAACGGTACTTCTTCACGGATTCGTTTGCCATTTTTCAACTTTAACCGCCATTGCATAGGAGTAAATACTTCTAGATGTTCATCACTGAGCTGCTTATAAGCAGGCAATTTAGCATTGGGACGTTTGAGGTCACGCATTACATACCAATGCATCCGTTGTTCATTCTTCAGAAGCGCCATAAAACCTCAAGACAATTATTCTAGTCCTGCCCGATCATATATAGAACTATATATCAAGCAGTTACAATCAAATTCTACAAAAATAAGAGATTCCTCCCCGTTATTATCAGACTGTTTCATCTTCACCATACAAGATGCATTCAAGGTCTATTTACAACCTTACTTCTTATTTCTCTCTATAAGATAAATAACAGGGTGTAAGTTTTAATTTAACAGCTTATATATCAGATAATTATAATCATTATATAATTAATGATAATTAAACATTTGTTAAGTAAATCCTTCTCTAGAAGAAGCAATTACCCAAAATTACATCTGTTTTATGCTGTTATTTCCAATAAATTACGTACCTTTGTGCCCGTTAGTATTTCTCTTATAGAGAACTATATTTTGCTAAGCAAATTTAGTTTATATCAATATTATCCCTTCTTGTAGTTTCTCTTTAATAACCAGCACGATATCATTATAGAATTAAGAATGATGTATAATGACTATTAAATCGTATCCGGATCCTGTTTTACTTTGTTATATCCTTACTTTAGGAAAGTTTTAATGTGCAAAAAAAGTAACAGTAAATCATACATATCCTTTGATACATATTTCCGATTTACAGTTTCATGGCTATATGGTAGATTATCTTATCTCTACAATGATTTAAGAATAAGACTATTTGCCTTATCTACCAAAGAAGTATCCAATGAGGCGAGATAAATGCGGGTAGTGTTCTCCGAGTCGTGTCCCATAGCTTCACTGATAACAGACAAGGAAATATTTTTACTCTTGGCAATGCTAGCCCAGGCATGGCGGGCAACATACGTAGTTAAAGGTATAGATAACCCCAACCGCATCCCAAGTTTTTTCAGTTTGTGATTCACCAAATGGGCAGTTTTCTTGTACTGTTTCCTTCCGTCTACCTCCATATCTCGTATAATAGGTAGCAGGTAAGGGCTCCCCTGAGTATCATACCTGTCAATTATTTCTTGCATTGGCTTCTCCCATTTGATAAATAATTGTTGCCCCGTCTTCTGCCGGCGATAAGACAGAATTCCGTTCTGCAAATCTTTCTTTCTCAAAAAAGCCATATCAATGAATGACATACCACGGGTATAAAATGAAAACATGAAAATATCTCTCGCATAAGCCAGAGAAGGACTCTTTGTCAGATCAAGTTCCTTTAAACGGCGAATCTCCTCTAACGGAATAGCACGTTTGACCGTCTTGTCTATCCCTGTATAAACATATTTAAAAGGACTTCGCTGAACCGTCAAGCCCTTCTCCACAGCACGATTATAAATAGCCCGAAGATTCCGCATATAATAAGAGGTGGTATTCGGACAAATACCGGTAGACTTCAAATAACTCTCATATTTCATCATCAAACTGGAATCAACTTCTTCCAGCAAGACATCTTTCCCTTTCCGGAAACGTACGAAGCTGTTTAATGTAGTCATATAAGTTTCAGCGGTACGGTGTTTACCAATTTGATTTAACTCCTTGATAAGATGAAGAGTAAAGGATATGAAACCACTATGCTCTGTGGATGCACAATAAAGTTCCACCAAACTATCTGAAGTATAAGCAATGCCTGAACGCTCAAGACGGGTAATAATATTCTTCAGCCTTACACTATCCTCCAACAGAGAATTTTTCAAAGAAAGCAAGTAATCTCTCCGACTTTCACTGGTTACCGAAGACAGGACAACCTCCGAATGTACCGCGTCCCATTCCGCAGGAAACAACTTGTATCCGGTATGTATTTGTCTTACTATACGCTTATGAATCACTTGATAGAAAAGTGTACCTTCTTTCGTAGCGACGGAAGATGCACGGAATTTTACTTTTACTGTTGCCATACAAAATTATTTCTCAAAATCAATATAACCAAACGTAAACTCATAGATATTGAATGATCCGAATAAAACGTTTTATCCGAATTTTACAATAACCACTCTCTATAATTCACATTCCACTATTTCTTCACTACAGAACATACAATTATCGAAATAACTTGCCGCTTTACCTTATTTTAATAACTAATTCTTATTTTTTATGCAATATGTAACACTATCAGCGCTTAACAACAACACCACTAAATGCAAAAATCCTTCAATAATCTACTGATTATCAAGGGATATCCATGTGACCCCGGTGCGATTCAAACGCACGACCTTCAGAACCGGAATCTGACGCTCTATTCACTAAGCTACGGGGCCATTCTTTCTAAATGCGAGGACAAAAGTATAAAAAATCTTCTCATCTTCCTAATGATTCTCCTTTTTTTATAGTTCTTAAGGTACTTCCCTATATTAGAAGACTGTTATTTTGAAACGCTTTAGAGCATTTACTTTATCAAATTGACAATCTTTTAGAGAATATCCATTACATATATCAATTTTATTCCTATCTTTGCCGACAATTAACATTTAACAAACCTATGAGTTACTTGATAAAACCTAAGAACTATAAGCCGCTACTCGACCTCAAACAGACCGAGTTGGGAATCAAGCAAATAAAAGAGTTCTTCCAATTAAACTTGTCATCCGAACTACGCCTTAGACGTGTGACTGCCCCTCTTTTCGTATTGAAAGGAATGGGTATCAATGATGATTTGAATGGAATAGAACGACCTGTTTCTTTCCCGATAAAAGATTTGGGCGACGCACAAGCAGAAGTAGTTCATTCACTGGCTAAATGGAAAAGACTGACCTTAGCCGATTATCACATTGAACCGGGATACGGTATCTATACCGACATGAACGCAATCCGCTCCGACGAGGAACTGGGTAATCTACATTCACTTTATGTAGACCAATGGGACTGGGAGCGTGTTATTACCGACGAAGACAGAAACGTAAACTTCCTGAAAGAAATCGTTAACCGCATTTATGCAGCCATGATTCGCACAGAATATATGGTATACGAAATGTATCCTCAAATCAAGCCGTGCCTGCCTCAAAAGTTACATTTCATCCACTCCGAGGAGTTACGCCAACTCTATCCGAACCTGGAACCTAAATGTCGTGAGCACGCTATCTGCCAGAAATACGGTGCCGTATTCATTATCGGCATAGGCTGCAAACTGAGCGACGGCAAGAAACATGACGGCCGTGCTCCGGACTACGACGACTACACAACAAACGGCTTGAACGGCCTGCCCGGACTAAACGGCGACCTGTTGCTTTGGGACGATGTACTGCAACGTTCTATCGAACTTTCGTCTATGGGTATACGTGTAGACAAAGAGGCCCTGCAACGTCAGTTGAAAGAGGAGCACGAAGAAAAAAGACTGGAACTCTATTTCCACAAGCGCCTGATGAATGACACTCTCCCGTTATCTATCGGTGGAGGTATCGGACAGTCACGTTTGTGTATGTTCTACCTTCGCAAAGCTCACATCGGAGAAATACAAGCCAGCATCTGGCCCGAAGATATGCGCAAAGAATGCGAGGAACTTGATATACACCTTATATAATTGCTATGAACGTACAGATAGAAGAAAGTTGGAAAACACATTTGCAACCGGAATTTGACAAGGACTACTTCCGCACACTTACAGAATTTGTAAAAAGCGAATATAGCCAATATCAGATATTTCCTCCCGGAAGGTTGATATTCAATGCTTTCAACCTTTGTCCTTTCGATAAGGTAAAAGTAGTAATCATCGGACAGGATCCGTATCACGGACCGGGTCAGGCACACGGACTTTGTTTCTCCGTTAACGACGGAGTACAATTCCCGCCCTCACTGGTGAATATATTCAAAGAGATCAAAGCAGATATAGGAACAGATGCTCCTACCACAGGAAACTTAACCCGCTGGGCTGAACAAGGTGTACTGCTGCTCAACGCAACACTGACTGTACGTGCACACCAAGCCGGTTCTCATCAAAACCGCGGTTGGGAGACATTTACCGACGCCGCTATTCGTGCCCTGGCAGAAAGCAAGGAGCACCTGGTGTTTATCTTATGGGGCTCGTACGCTCAAAAGAAGGGAGCTTTCATTGACCGGAACAAGCATTTAGTGCTTACCTCTGCACACCCTTCTCCCCTATCCGCCTATAACGGTTTCTTCGGCAACAAGCATTTCAGCCGGACAAATGATTATTTAAAGGCACATGGAGAAACGGAAATCAACTGGTAGTTGAATACAGGTTGAGAGTTGAAAAAGAAAATGGCTGCGCTATTACCCAATGAATAGCACAGCCATTTTCTTTTTCCATAATATTGCAACAATGCAATTATATATCTTTCAACTCTATGCTTATCCTAGTACCACTGGATATTACTTTGCGTCTGGCTTCTCTGTTCATACTTCAAATCCTGAAGAATGCTTGCATTTGCCCGGATAGTAACATTATAATATCTCCACCGTCCGAAAGGTGAAAGACTGGCGGACAAGTTGAAACAGTGCAAATCACGGGAAATCGTACAAGAAGTTTGTGTGATCTCCTTTGCCTGGAAGTCGTAACCGGAGTTGAATGAAAGCGACCAGTTATTGGATATTTTCACGTTTCCATTCGCGTTGATATTATGTGTATACGTATAAGGATATCTCATAGAGTGGCGGTTAATAGGCTTCGTTCTATCTTCACGGATATTGAACGAATAACTAAAACTCAAAGACCAAGGCATTTTGAATACCTGATAACCGTCCGAGTCCGCTTGCGCATTCTCGACCTTCTTAGTGACAGTTCCGTCTTCCTCCGAGCCTTCCGAATCTTCATCATCACCTTCCGGCTTCTTCTTATCCTTATCTTCATCCTCTTTCGGTCCGAACCACTTCTTCCAAGTATCATTATTGAAAGTATAGTTAAATGAAGAACCATATCCCTGGAAACGTCCGAAGCGACCATACGACCACTCCGTCCGGTTACCGGTAACTACATTACCGCTTTTATCAAAAGTATAAGCATACGTAGCAAATGACGCATTCATATTAAAGGTATAACTCTTGGTCAACTTCAAACGAAGATTTATGCTCAAATCACTCCACGGCCGTTCCTTTGCCGCCATATTATAAGACATATTTGCACTCAAGTCATCAATAAGGCTCACTTTCTTGACCGTATCTTCTTTTGCATCGTAATACTTCATTTCCAAGTTATTGGCTATCGAGAAACTGACTGTTCCCGAACCTTCACGGGAAGGAACGCCATAAGGCTGTCCGGTAAAAGGAGAATAATATTGTGTATCACCGTTATAATCAGTATACTCCTCCCAATACTTGCTAAATCCCGGAGCACCGCTCAGGCTAACTTGTGGCGTAAACACATGACGAATCTGTATTTCCTTTTTCTTCATGAAAAGAGGTTTGTACATACCATACAATTTGGTGCTCAGACTCAAACTTGCCGAATAGTTGGATACCCGGTAGAAACCGTTAATCGTATCGCCCGGCAATGCTTCCAGTCTATGCGTTTCCTCATTATATTGCTGATTGATCTTACGAGTATACCAACGTTCCGTATAATTGACCGAAGGAGAAACCTGCAAATATTTGAATAACGTAAAAGTAGCACTGATGGGAATGTTATGATTCATCGCATTTTCCCATTCGCTTAGTCCGGCTTTAAACAGACGGTCGTCTTTCGTACGGATACTGTTTGTCAGACGTCCTGTATAGCTAAGAGAAATCTTTTCATACCAGCGTTCTTCCCCGGCCGCTTTCTTGCGTTTGAACGGGAAGAGACGGCTCAACGATATATTCAAGTCGGGCAACGTCACCGCAATGGAAGAGTCACGCATGGTCTGTGCGATATTGGTCGTTCCGGAAAGCGTCAGACCGATATCAGGGAAACTGCGTGAATAACTGATACTTGATGTTTTGGTATTCTGAGTCAACAACTGTGAATTATAAAGGTTGTTGATATTTGAGCGTTCGTAGCTACTGGTCGAGAAGTTTACACTGGCAGAGAAAGTACTGTTCGGACTCGCCTTGGCATCCTGGCGATGATTCCAGACAATCTTAAAGTCCTTGGCAACTGCATAATCCGGCATCCCTTTGTCCCCAGTCTTAGTGACCTGATAATCCGCTTGCAGCGTACCGGAGTATTTATATCGTTTATTATAGTTGGTCAATCCGGAAAGTCTCCACGAACCTTTGGTAAAGATATCTCCCGTCATTTTCAGGTCCATGATGTCACTGATAGCAAAATAATATCCGCCTTCTGCCAGACCGAAACCGCGACTGGAGTCGTCCATATAAGTCGGCATGATGAAACCGGAAGAATAGCTGCTGGAGAACGGGAAGAAAAAGAACGGAACAGCCAACGGCAAAGGTACATCTTCCACCACCAAATAGGCAGGTCCCGTCACTACATTCTTTTTAGGACGCACCTTGGCCCTTGTCAACTGCATATAGAAGTGAGGATGGTCATGGTGGTCACAAGTCGTATAGCGCCCATGCTCCATAAAAATTTCATCATTGGCCCCCTTCTTGGCTTTGCTTCCGGTCACGTATCCTTCCCCCTGTTGAGTTACGATTTCGGTGATTCCCGCTTTTTTAGTTTTGAAGTTATACCGGATAGTTTCCGTATCATAAGCGGTATCTCCCTCTTTAAATACAGGTTTACCTTTTTCCACTCCCAAAGAGTCTTTGATACCGTAGGCGTGCACCGTGCTGCTATCCAGATTCATTGAAATAACTTCCGCTGCCAACTCTATATTCTGGTAATTAACTTTTCCGCTACCATACAACGTAGCGGCTCCGCCCAAAGTAAAAACTGTGGAGTCGTTAGATTCATAAATAACCGGTGCGTCGAGCGGTTGTTTCTTCTTAGCCGGTGCGATAGAGTCCATGCGTACCGTAACCGTATCTGCTTTCAATGAATCATTTCCGTGGAGGGAATCATTCTGTGCAGTATTGGGGGCAATCATTCCTCTTCTTCGACGTTGAGACGTAGCCTCATCGGGAAGCATCAGTAAGACAATCAGCAGTATGAATGATATAAGTATTTTTGCTTTCAATGGCGCCATTAACTAATAGTTTACGCTTGAAGTGGCAAAAGTACATAAACTTCACCAATTATGAGTTAGAATCTTCGTTATTTAATTATTTTTTAGTGCTATAAAAAGAGAGAGCACCATCTGTCAAAACGGCTTAGGCCTTCTTCACCATATTTAGCAATACTATGACGGGCTTTCTCTACCGACTTTTCTTCGTCCAGGTGAGTCTTAGAAAAGAATTTATCGGCAAAGCAGATTAACTGTTCTTCCAGAGTTATGGGCAACATCTCGCGATGGGGTACAGGAAGCTGCTGGTCGACAATGTCCTGCAAGGATAGTCCGGCCCCTGTATGGCGTTCGCAAACCAGTGCATGCTGCGGAAAACCTTCTTCACGCAAGATTTCAGCTCCCAAATAACCGTGAGCTATATAAGGATGCGAACCGAAACACTGAATCGTAGGCGCATCGGTCTGAAAAATACCGATATCATGTAATAGGGCGGCTTCTTTCACGAAACTCCGGTTCAAACGTAGTTCGGGATGCGCATCCAGTATTTTCATGGCCTTTCCGGCCACAGAAAGACTGTGTATTACTAAGATTTGCCGCTGCTCCGTATTTTCCGGATAATACTTATCAATGATTTCGTATGGATTCATGTGCTCTATTTTTTGTTCTCTTGATGAGAAATTAATATTTTTGTGCAATATTACAAAAAATCACCGACATGAGAAATAGAACTTCCCTCATTCTTTTTTTTCTGTTTGTTACAGTCTTTCCTGAATGCATTAGCGGCAAAGTTGTCGCAGGCGCCGGACGCTTCGAACAATATCTGCCGTTCATTCAAGGCAAACGTGTCGGAATGGTGGTCAATCATACCTCTGTTGTAGGAACGGGGCAGACTCATTTGCTCGACACTCTGTTGAAACAGCATATCAACGTAGTCAAGGTATTTGCCCCCGAACATGGTTTCCGTGGAAATGCAGAAGCGGGGGAGACTGTGAAAGACGGCAAAGATTCCCGCACCGGAGTCAGTATCGTCTCTCTTTATGGAAACAACAAAAAGCCGACTGCCGCCCAACTGAAAGACATCGACGTTATTTTATTCGATATTCAGGATGTGGGAGCACGTTTCTATACCTATATCAGCACAATGTACTACGTAATGGAAGCCTGTGCAGAAAACAATAAGGAAATGATTGTACTAGACCGGCCCAATCCGTGCGACTACGTAGAGGGTCCGATACTCAAACCGGCCTACCGGAGTTTTGTCGGTATGCTTCCTATCCCGGTACTCCACGGATGCACTATCGGCGAACTGGCACGAATGATTAACGGAGAAGGCTGGATTGCCCACAAGAAAAATCCTTGTTCATTAAAAGTAATTCCAGCCACGGGTTGGATACACGGAGAACCCTATTCGCTTCCCATAAAGCCCTCTCCCAACCTGCCGAACGATCAGTCCATTCGCCTGTATGCGTCACTCTGCCCGTTTGAGGCTACCCGCGTCAGTGTAGGGCGGGGAACGACATTTCCTTTCCAAGTATTGGGCGCACCCAACAAGAAATACGGAGATTTTACTTTCACTCCCCGCTCTCTCCCCGGTTTTGACAAGAATCCTATGCACAAAAATGTAGTCTGCTATGGCGAAGACCTCCGGAACGCAGACGATGTGAACGGATTTACACTCCGCTATTTCCTGCATTTCTACCGTTTATCCGGCGAAGGTGCCGCTTTCTTCTCCCGTGCCCGGTGGTTTGACTTGCTCATGGGCACGGATAGTGTACGTAAAGCTATCCTCAGAGGCGGTTCGGAAGAGACTATCCGAAATAGTTGGCAAAAGGAATTACAGGATTACAAGAAGATGAGAAACAAATATCTTCTTTATGAATAAAAAACAAGTATCATACTTTCATTCTTTTTCATAAATCCCTTATAACTAAAGATATAAGTATGATAGATAACTATTATCTCCGGTATCTATCATACTTATACTATTAAAATGAAGTATCTATTTTACCTCCAAAGGTACGACATGATAATACGTACCATACGTTTTCCGTCTGGATTTCACCCCAAGCCGTTGCAAGATACGTCCGAAATAAGAAGCCTGTCTGGCAGAGAATGTCATCTTACTTGCTTTCTGAATCCGTCGCAGGATGTCGATAGCCAACAGCCATTCACCTTCCTCCTCTTCTTCTGCCCCACGATAATAAACCATAAATAGCTGTTCAATAGCGGGTGATTGTTCAAACTCACGATTGCTTTCCGTCATGATAGCCTCTTCTTCGGAGTCAAACCAATAACGTTCGTT
>ERZ1036464.823-NODE-823-length-11489-cov-6.762288_pt1 | contig 11489 bp, 7 predicted proteins | sample MGYA00514230_ERZ1036464 | MGnify/ENA primary metagenome ERZ1036464 (study PRJEB33795, sample SAMN09464918) | human gut metagenome | isolation source: Bloodstream | host: Homo sapiens | place: USA: Stanford, California | collected 2016-06 ... | reverse complement strand
CCGCGGCATGCCGGAAGAAAGGGGGGTGCGCCCGTGCGCAAAAGCATCACCACGCGGTATTTTTATTCCACGGCAGTCCTGCTCATCTGCAGCATCGCCGTGATGGGCTTTATTCAGATGTATCTGGCCATGGGCTACTTCCGCGAAGAAAACGGCACCGCCCTGATCCAGACCATCGACAACGCCATCCTCGCCATGCAGGAGGCCGCGGATGACGGCATCGTTGAAAAAAGGGCCGAAGCCGCCGAAGCCGCCGGGCTGGATGTGGAGGATATCAAAAGGGGCATCACGCTGACGGCCCGCGCCGCCGGAAAGAGCATCCTTGTGACGGACGCCTACGGCTCCGTGGTGCTTTCCATCCCGTCGGAATATCAGGGCATGGAAGTGTCTGTAAAAACGTGCAATGCCACATACAGCCGGGGCATTTACGACGAAATGGGCACTTTGGGCGGTATCTTCAGCAGCCGATATTACATCGCGGGCAAGCCCATTCTCGACGAGAAAGGCATGCTCCAGGGCTTTGTGTTCGCGGGGGCAAACGCCGACAGCCTCACGGAATACCTGGCAAACCTGTTCTCTACGTTCATCCTCTCCGCCGGGCTGATGCTGATGGTATCCAGCGTGCTTTCCATCGTGCTGACCAACCGCATGACCACGCCGCTGCGCCGCATTTCGGACGCCGCGAAAAAGTTCGGCGGCGGAGATTTTTCCGCCCGCGTGCCCGTGGAGGGCGACGATGAGCTGGCCCAGCTGGCCGAGACCTTTAACACCATGGCCGGCAGCCTGGAAAAAATCGACCAGTCCCGCCGCAGCTTCATGGGCAATATCGCTCACGAGCTGCGCACGCCCATGACCACCATCAAGGGCTTTATCGACGGCATGCTGGACGGCACCATCCCGCCCGAAAACCAGAACCACTACCTGGGCATTGTCTCTCAGGAGGTGGGCCGCCTGACGCGTCTCATCAAGAACATGCTGGACATCACCAAGCTGGAGGCCGGGGAGTATAAAGTAAACGCCACTACCTATGATATCTGGGAGAGCATCACCAGCGTGGTGTTCGGCGCGGAACAGCGGCTGGAGGCCAACAACATCCAAATCAGCGGCTTCGCCCCAACCAAGACCTTGGTTCTGGCGGATCAGGATCTGGTGTACCAGGTCATCTACAATCTGGTGGACAACGCTATCAAGTTCTGCAATGTGGGCGGGGAGATCCGTTTTTCCGTCACACAGAGCAAGGGCGCCGTTACCGTAGGCGTGCGCAACACAGGCGCGGGTATTGCGCCCGAGGCGCTGCCTTATGTGTTCGACCGCTTTTACAAGGAAGACAAAAGCCGTGGGCTGAACACCACCGGAAGCGGCCTGGGTCTGCATATCTGCAAAGTCCTCATCAATTTGTCCGGCGGCAAGATCTGGGTGGACAGCAAGGAGGGCGAATACTGCGAATTCCTGTTCACGTTGCCCGCGCCGCCTTCTTCGCCCATTAAGGGCGGCAAGCTCAAGGATCAGTGACCACCGCGCCGCATGAGGCATGGAAGAGAAATATTCGCGGCCGCAGTGCTGCGCATTGCCGGGAGGCCCGGCAGGGAGAGAGGGAATCATGGATCAGCGCCAGTATCCGCAATATCCGCAGCAGCCCGGCGGGCCCTGCCCGCCCTATGTACAACAGCCCGGGATGGAGTATCCGCCTTATCCGCCCTATGGCGGACAGGGCTCCGCCGCCCCGCCCTACGGCGGCCCCGTTTACGGGCAGGGCGGCGGCCCCGTGCCGCCGCGGGCGCCCCAATATGTATATCAGACGCCCGGCTCGATGCCGGGCGTCCCCGGCGGGAAACCGCCCCGCCGGCGCAGGAACCGTGCGTCGCTGGTGGCTGTTCTGCTTTGCCTGGGGCTTGCCGCAACCGTTTTTCTGGCGGGAGAGGCTTTTGACGCACTGCGCAGCGGCGGCGCCGCGCGCCGGCGTCCCACGCCCGGAGAGGTGCCCAGCTTTACCATCGAGGATCTTCCCGAGGACGCGGACGGCGGGCTCTCCACGGTGGAGATTGCCAAGACCGTTGGCCCCAGCGTGGTATGCATCAATGTATATGAGCCGGGCAGCATTTCCATTGCAGGCAGCGGCAGCGGCATCATTCTCAACGAGGACGGCTTCATCGTCACCAACGCCCATGTGGTGGAGGGCTCCTCCGCAGTTACCGTGCTGCTGGACGACGGCCGTGAGCTGGACGCATGGATCGTCGGCTCCGACACCCGTACGGACCTGGCCGTGGTCAAAATCACGGCGGACGGGCTGGTGCCCGCCTCCTTCGGAGATTCGGACATCCTGCAGGTGGGCGAGCGGGCCGTGGCGATCGGCAATGCGGCCGGACAGCTCTCCGGCACCGTCACCCAGGGCATCATCTCCGGCCTCAATCGTGAGATTAGCATGCAGGCGGGCAACAGCGTCGTCACGATGAACCTTATCCAGACCTCCGCGGCCATCAACCCCGGCAATTCCGGCGGCGCGCTGGTGAACCGCTTCGGTCAGGTGATCGGCATCAATTCCGCCAAGCTCAACAGCTCCATGTTTGAGGGCATCGGCTTTGCCATCCCCTCGGCGGACGCGCAGCCCGTGGTGGAGGATCTGATTGCCTACGGCTATGTAAAGGACCGCGTGGCACTGGGCGTGATGGTAATCGCGCTGTCGCCCGTCACAGGCCCTGCCAACGACCTGCCCAGCCAGGGCTTATATATTTCATCTGTGGAAGATTACAGCGACCTGAACAACCACGACATCACCGTGGGCGACGTGATATTGACGGCGGACGGCGTAACGCTGGAAACCACGTCCGATCTGCTGGATGTGCTGGAGACGCACAAGCCCGGCGAAACCGTGCGGCTGGAGATCCAAAAGCGCGGCAGCGGCAATGTCGTCACCGTGGACGCGGTGCTGGCCGAGAGCCGCAGCAACTGAAGCTTCAAAACAAAAAGCGCCGCCGCGGATATATCCCGCGGCGGCGCCTCTTTTTGTTTTTCTCCTCAGGTGAAGAATTTGTCCTTATAGCCCATCAAAAAGATGAACAGCACGATGAGCGGCAGAACGTAACTGACGTATACCCGCGCCCATTTTGGAAACCGTATGCCCTTGCCCTCGTCTGCCTCGGCCACAAAATTTTTCCATCCCCAGCCGTAGCGGGACGTGCAGAACAACAGGTATACAAGACTGCCCAGCGGGAGGATCGTATTGGAAACAAGGAAGTCCTCCAGGTCCAGCACGGCGCTGCCCTCGCCGAAGGGCATAAAGCCCGAAAGCACGTTGTATCCCAGTACACAGGGCAGCGACAGCACAAGAATGGCGAAAAAATTTACCAACACGGCTTTTTTGCGGCTCCAGCCCCACAAGTCCATACCGAAGGCAACGATGTTTTCAAACACGGCAATAACGGTGGACAGCGCCGCAAAGCTCATGAACACAAAAAACAGCGCGCCCCATACCCGGCCGCCCGCCATGCCGCCGAAGATATTGGGCAGCGTGACGAATACAAGGCCTGGGCCCTGCCCCGGGTTGACGCCGAAGGAAAAGCAGGCGGGAAAAATGATAAGGCCCGCCATCAGCGCCACAAAGGTATCCAGCAGCGTGATGTTGACGCTCTCGCTGAGCAGCGTGCGCTCCTTGCCGATGTAGCTGCCGAAAATGGCCATGGCGCCGATGCCCAGAGACAGCGTGAAAAATGCCTGTCCCATGGCCGCGTACACCACATTGCCCACGCCTTGCTCCACAAGGCGCCCGAAATCCGGTACAAGATAAAATTTGAGGCCTTCGTCCGCGCCCGGCAGTGTGACGCTGCGCACGGCCAGCGCCACCATCAGCAGCAGCAGGCAGACCATCATGGCTTTTGTGATTTTCTCCACACCGTTCTGCAAGCCCAGGCTGCACACGCCGAAGCCCAGCACCACAGCCACAATCATCCAGAATATCTGCGGCCCCGGCTGCGCCAGCATGTCATTGAAAATGCCGCCCACCGCCTCGGCGGACGCGCCTGTGAACGCACCGCGCAGCATTTTTACCACATAGGCCAGCATCCAGCCCGCCACCGTGGTATAGAACATCATCAGCAGATAGTTGCCCGCCATGCCCAGCCAGGCGTACCAATGCCATTTGGTGCCCGCAGGCTCCAGCACGCGGAAGCTGACCGCGCAGCTTTTGCGGGACGCCCGGCCCACGGCGAACTCCATGGCCATGATGGGCAAGCCCAGCACGACCAGGAAAAACAGGTAAATAAGCACGAACGCCGCGCCGCCGTCCTGTCCGGTAATATAGGGGAAGCGCCATACGTTGCCGATGCCGATGGCACACCCGGCCGAAATGAGCAGAAAGCCCAGCCGCGAGGCAAATTTTTCTCGTTTTTCCATAACCCTGATCCCTCTTTTTCCTTCTCCGATACCCGGCGCATCCGCATAGAGCGCCGTCTTTGTCCAGCATAGCAAACAAAACGTGCGTGTGTCAACGAAACACGCGCACGTTTTTGCATTTTCTCTGTTTTTTCCGGCCCTCAGCCGCCGGAAAGATGCTCAACGAGGATCTTTGCGCCGATGCACACCAAAATGACGCCGCCGAATATCTCGGCCTTACCGCCCAGCCAGCTGCCGAATTTTTTGCCCAGCAGATGGCCCGCAAGGCAGCAGACGAACGTGACGCAGGCGATGAAGGAAGCCGCCGCGGCGATGTTCACATCCAGCGCGGCAAAGCTGACGCCGACAGCCAGCGCATCGATGCTGGTGGCGAAGGCCTGCACCACCATCAGCTTATAGCTGAACGCGCGGCCCACGGGGCACGCCTCCGGCGCGCGCAGCTCCTTGACGGCGTCCCAGATCATTTTGCCGCCGATGAAGCCCAGCAGTGCAAAGGCGATCCAGTGGTCAAACGCGCTCACCACATCGGCGAAGGCGCGGCCCGCAAAATACCCGGCCACGGGCATCAGGCCCTGAAACACGCCGAAGGACAGCGACGTGAGGGCGGCCTCGTTCCGCCGCAGGCCGGAAAAACACATGCTGTTGGAGATGGACACCGCAAATGCGTCCATCGAAAGCCCCAGCGCGAGTACGAACAGGGTGATCGAATCCATAACGCTTTTTCCTCCAAATCTGCTTTCATAAGAATATGCGTGTCTGCGGCCGGATAATCTGTTCCGCCCGCAGCGCGCGCCGGAAAAGGGAGGCGTCCGTTTTGCGGCCCTGTGGGGCGGGGCCGCAAAAAAAAGACCCACGGACGGCGCAAAGCCGCCCATGAGTCTTGTTCATTAAGCAAAGCCAGGCGCGTGCCGGCGCGCCATCATGTTGACTTTACACGCCGTACAGGCCCGGCGCGAACTACTCCCTCAAAGGTATAAGCATATCTTACCATACCCTTTTGCGGCGCGCAAGTGTTTTTTCGTCCGGCGCGCCTTTTTCACGCAAGGTCCGGCAGTTCTCGCCGCACCGCGTCCTCCAGCCGGCACAGCGCTGCGGCGTCCATCTCCGGTGTGTCCGCAAGAGGGAACGGAACGCCCATAGCCCCGTATTTTTCCAGACACAGCTTTCGGAAGCCCAACAGCTCCACCTTCTGCAAATTATGGAACTGTCCGGCCATGCGCGCCAATGCGCGGATATGTGCCTCGCCGTCCGTCAAGCCGGGGATCACCACGTGCCGCACCCACAGCGGCACGCCCAGCTCTTGTGTCAGCGCCAGAAAATCCAGCGTATGGGCCAGGCTGCCGCCCGTATGGGCGCGGTATCCATCTTCGGAGCTGAACTTCAGGTCCGCCAGCACCAGGTCCGTATGCGCCAGCACCTCCCGCGCGGCGGCAAGAGCACCCGCGCCGGAGGTATCCAGCGCCGTGTGGTAGCCCTCCGCCCGCAGCGCCTTCAGCAGCGCCGCGGTGAACACGGGCTGGGCCAGCGGCTCACCGCCCGTAACCGTAACGCCCCCCGACTCATAAATGTACGGCTTACAGCGGCGCACACGCCGCAGCACATCCTCCACCGTGTATTCCGTGCCGCCCGCCGCGTTCCAGGTGTCCGGGTTGTGGCAGCAGGCACAGCGCAGCGGGCAGCCCTGCAGAAACACCACATAGCGCAGCCCCGGTCCGTCCACCGCTCCCATGGACAAAAACGAGTGTATGCGCCCTTTCACGCCGTTTTCCGGCGTCTGCATCTGTGCGTCCACGGCTCACATCGCCTCGTGGAACGTGCGGGCGATGACCTCGCGCTGCTGTTCTTTCGTCAGCTTGTGGAAGTTCACCGCGTAGCCTGAAACGCGGATGGTCAGATTGGGGTATTTTTCCGGGTCATTGTACGCCTCCACCAGCGTTTCACGGCTGAGCACGTTGACGTTGATGTGGTGGGCCATCTGGGAAAAATAGCCGTCCAGCAGGCTGACGAGATTGGCCCGGCGCTGTTCGTCCGTCCTGCCCAGCGCTCCCGGCACGATGGAAAACGTATTGGAGATGCCGTCCTTGCAGTACCGGTACGAAAGCTTTGCCACAGAGTTCAGCGAGGCCAGCGCGCCGCTTTTTTCCCGGCCGTGCATGGGGTTCGCGCCCGGGGCAAAGGGCTGCCCCGCTTTGCGGCCGTCGGGCGTGGAGCCTGTTTTTTTACCGTACACCACGTTGGAGGTGATCGTCAGCACCGAGAGCGTGGCTTCGGCTCCGCGATACAGCGCATGGCCTGCCAGCTCGTTGTAAAACGCTTCGGCCTGTTCGCAGGCAATGGCGTCCACGCGGTCGTCATCGTTGCCGAAGGCGGGGTAGTCTCCCTCCACCTCGAAATCCGTGATGAGGCCTGTTCCGGCGTCGCGGATGCAGCGCACCTTCGCGTATTTAATGGCCGAGAGTGAATCTGCCAGCACGGACAGGCCCGCCATACCGAAAGCCATGTAGCGGTGCACATGGGTGTCGTGCAGAGCCATCTGCGTTTTTTCATAAGCATATTTATCGTGCATGTAATGGATGACGTTCATGGTATCGGCATACAGTTCCGCCAGCCAGGGGCGGTATGCGTCCAGCAGCGCCGTTACCCTGCCGTACTCCAGATACTCGCCCTCATAGGGCGTATGCACCGGGCCGACCTGCATGTTCTTCATCTCGTCCCGGCCACCGTTGAGGGACAGGAGCAGCAGCTTTGGCAAATTGACCCGCGCGCCGAAAAACTGCATGTCTTTACCCAGCCGCATGGCTGAGACACAGCATGCGATGGCGTAATCGTCGCCGTAAATGGGGCGCATCAGGTCGTCGTTTTCGTATTGGATGGCGTCTGTCTCGCAGGAGACGCGGGCGCAGTATGTCTTAAACGCGGCGGGCAGCGCACCGCTCCACAAAATGGTCAGGTTCGGTTCCGGCGACGCCCCCAGATTGTAAAGCGTATGCAGCATGCGGAAGGAAGTTTTCGTCACCAGCGTGCGGCCATCCGAGCCCATGCCCCCCACGGCTTCGGTGATCCACATGGGGTCGCCGCCGAACAGCGCGTTGTACTCCGGCGTACGCAGGTGGCGCGCCATACGCAGCTTCATCACAAAGTCGTCCATCAGCTCCTGCGCGCCCGCCTCGTCCAGCCTGCCCGCGGCCAGGTCCCGCTCGAAATAGATATCCAGAAACGTGCTCACGCGGCCCAGGCTCATGGCCGCGCCGTTCTGCTCCTTGATGGCCCCAAGGTAGCCGAAGTAGGTCCACTGCACGGCCTCGCGGGCACTTTGCGCCGGGCGGCTGATGTCGCAGCCGTACAGCGCGGCCATATCCCGCAGCTTGCCCAGAAAGTCGATCTGCCGCCAGACCTCCTCGATGAGACGGATGTTCTCGTCCGTCATCGCGCCGCGGCCCAGCTCCGCCTTGTCCTTTTTCTTTTCCTCGATCAGTCGGTCTGTCCCGTAGAGCGCCACGCGGCGGTAATCGCCGATGATCCGGCCCCGGCCATATGCGTCGGGCAGGCCCGTGATCAGGCCGCAGTGCCGGGCCGCACGGGTCTGCTCGTTGTACACGCGGAATACGCCGTCGTTGTGGGTGGTGCGGTAGGCGAACTCCTGCTCCACCTGCCCGGAAAGCTCATAGCCGTAGGCCCGGCAGGCCTCCCGCGCCATGCGGATGCCTCCGAAAGGATTCACACCGCGCTTCAGCGGCCTGTCCGTCTGCAGGCCGACGATCAGCTCGTTGTCTTTGTCCAGATAGCCCGGCTTGTAATTGAGCAGGGAGGACACCGTCTGGGTGTCCACATCCAGCACGCCGCCGAACTCCTGCTCCAGCTTCATCAGGCCCTGCAGCTTATGCATCAGTGCCTGCGTGCGCGGTGTTGCCGGCGCCAGGAACGCTTCATCTCCTCCGTAGGGTGTATAGTTTTTCTGGATAAAATCCCGCACATCGATGCGGCTCTGCCACGCCCCGGTCGTAAACCCTTCCCATGCCTTGCACATTTCCTGTACCTCCTGTTCGCTCACACACCGCGGAGGCGCGGCCCCTTTTCATTCCTGTACCGTCCCGGCGGCGGCCATTGAGAAAATCTTTTTGTTTCAGGGCAACAAAAAAGGGCAGCACCGCAAAAGCGGTGTTGCCCAGACGGCCGGCATCAAAACTCCGCGCCCGTTCCCCTGTGGTAAGCCCACTCGTTCCGTCAGTTACGGCCGCGTCTCGGTTATGTATTCATGATACCACGCTTCGGCAAAGGCTGTCAACGGACAAACAGCCGAATCCGCAGGCCGCACAACTCAAAAATATGGTTAAACCGGCCTTCGAGATGCCAACGCTCTGCTTTACGAAGGATGCCTGTATGTGGATAACATAAAATTGGTAAATTGGAAATTATAACAGTCCTTCTGCTTTTGCACGAATTGCAAAAAACTCCTGAAACGTATCTGATTTTTCCTGTATTTTCTTTTTCATCAAGGTCAATCTCCGTTTGCCAACCCGCCTATCCAATACAGCAAATATTCTTACGATTAAATTAGCACTGTTAAGGCTCATTTCAATATCTTAATCATCAAACTCTGCAAAGGCGTTGTAAAAACAGCGTTGACCAAAAACACTTAGTCTTAAAGCTGTATCATCCATATGCGCATTTTCCACTTCCATGCGTTTTTTGTATTTTTCATCTCCGGGAAACAAATCTGCTTTCATTCAGTTATTCCAATAACATCCCTTGATGATTTCGTTGCCATCATATCTTATTGCCGCCCGCCCCTCATGGTCAGGACTTCTGCTATACGACGTTGCGTAATACTGAATATGGCCTTGCAGACTCTGCGCCAAATATTCTGTTTCCAGCTTTTTCCTGATACCGCTCCCTGTTGCCATTTGCGGTTCTTCCTCTTCAGCTTTTGATTGTTTTATTGCCCCATTTCTTGCCCTGTCATGCAGAAAGCATCTCCTGTTCCGCCTGGCCGATTCCAGTTTGCCGGGCCGCCGGGCTGTATGAAAGCGGCTGTCTGCCTTCGTTTTACGCCTGTGTCGCCGTGTCCCGCAAAGTTCATCCGCCGCTTATCTCCGGCAGAACGCTCTGTTACAGCGTGACGCCCATCAGGTACTCCTTTACCTCCAGCAGCTCCCGCGCGGGCAGGGAAAAGGCGCGCACGCCCAGGCGGGCATAGGCCTCGGCCAGCGCGGGCTGCGCCGCGCCCTCGCCGCACAGGCACAGCGGGATGCGTGCTTCGGCCGCGGCCTCCACGGCGAACCGTACAAGCCGGTATACGGCGGGAGAGGCAGCGGGCAGATAGGCCCGCACCTGGGGGTTCACACGGTCGGCCGCATATGTATACTGGATGAGATTGTTGGTGCCCACATTGAAAAACGCGGCGCGGCGCGCCAGGTCCCCGGCTGTCAGCGCTGCGGCGGGCGTTTCGATAAACGCACCCACGGGAACCGTTTCGGCAAAGGGTACGCCCCGCTCCCGAAGCGCGCATTTGGCACGGTAAACAGCGTCCAGAGCATGCTCGAACTCATCCCGCGTAGAGACCATGGGCAGCAGGATGCGCAGATTTCCCGCCAGCCCGGCGCGCAGCAGCGCCCGAAGCTGCGTTTCAAAAAAATCCGGATGCGCCAGGCAGTAGCGCACGCCGCACAGCCCCATCGCGGGATTTGCTTCTTCCTCCCGCGGAAATTCCGTCCCCGTCTTATCCGGCGCCACATCAAAGGTACAGATGGTAACGGGCCTGCCCTGTGCCGCCGCCAGACAGGCAGCATAGAAGCCATACTGCTCCTCCTCGCCGTTCACGCGCCCCGCCAGCAGCAGGTATTCGCTCAGCAGCAGACCCACGCCATCCGCTCCCGCCTCCACGGCCGTGCGCACATCCTCCACCGACGCGCAGTCCGCCATCAGCGAGATGCGCGTGCCGTCCTTCGTGGTACATGGTGCCGCCCGCAGCCGCTCCTGCGAGAGCGTGTGCCGCCGCTGCAAGCGCAGTTTGTGGGCAAAGCGTGTTTTCGTCGCCTCATCCGGGTCCAGATACGCTTCGCCGGTGTCTCCGTTCAGCGCCAGCGTGCGGCCGTCACAGCCCTCCAGCAGCTCCGGCCCCGCCATCACCGCGGCGGGGATGCCCATGGTGCGGGCGATGATGGCCGCGTGGGCATTGGGGGAACCCGCGCTGGTGATAAACCCCAGCATCAGGCTGCGGTCCAGCGTGACGATATCCGTGGGATACAGCTCCTCAGCCACCAAAATGGCCGGGCCCGTCAGGCGCAGCGTCTCGTGGGGCTGGCCGTCGAGTACCTTGACGACCCGGCGGCATGCGTCCAGGATATCGCAGGCACGCTCGCGCATGTACGGGTCCTCCAGTGCACGAATGCGGCCCGCAAAAATGCCCGCCGCGCGCTCCACCGATGCCGCCGCACCCGCGCCCACCCGAATATAGGACGCCACCTCCTGCCGAAGGCCCTCGTCCTCCAGCAGCACCCTCTGCACCATAAAAATATCCCTGTCCTGTGCGGCAGCGCGCCGCTCCAGCCGGATGAGCTGGTCCTGCGCCTCCCGCACCGCGTTTTCAAACGCCTCCTGTTCCTCCTTGGGGGACCGCACCGCGCGCCCCAGCCCGCTTTGCGTATGGCGCAAATACCGCACCGTCCCCACCGCCAGCCCCGCCGAGGCCGGCACTGCCGTGATATACTTCAAATCCGCGCACCTCCCGGTTTCGCGGCAGAGGCCACAAGCCGCCCCGCCGCCGTCCTCTTCCTGCTCCAATGGTTCGCGTGCCTTGAAAATCTGTTTTTGTTCTTTTTATTCGGGCATTGCCATACCAAAACGTCCCACATCCGCAAAGCCCAGCGCGTGATAGATGCGCCCCGCCGCGGGGTTGTCGTAGAACAGGCACAGGTACCGCCGCCCGGCGGCAAAACTGTGGGCCGCGGCCGCGTGCACACAGGCACGGGCAAAGCCTCTCCCGCGCCATCCCGGCAGCGTCGCCACACCGACGACCATGGCCGAAACGCTGTTTTCCGCAGTCGTCTCTGCCAGCGCCACGAGACGCTGCGCCTGACGGGCCCGGCCATTTTGGTGGC
>ERZ1036464.774-NODE-774-length-12276-cov-26.896735_pt1 | contig 12276 bp, 8 predicted proteins | sample MGYA00514230_ERZ1036464 | MGnify/ENA primary metagenome ERZ1036464 (study PRJEB33795, sample SAMN09464918) | human gut metagenome | isolation source: Bloodstream | host: Homo sapiens | place: USA: Stanford, California | collected 2016-06 ... | reverse complement strand
ACTTTCGGGAGTTAAAGTTATGAACTACGCGGAAATTTGTATCATCAAACGTGATGGTAAAAGAGAAGATTTCTCTATCAGCAAGATTAAGAATGCAATCAGCAAGGCATTCAGTGCGACAGGCATTCAGGATGAACAGCAATTAATTGCTGATATCACGATGAATGTAATCAGCCAGTTTGCCACCCCTACGATTACCGTAGAGGAAATCCAGGACTTAGTAGAAAAAGCATTGATGAAGGTACGGCCGGAGGTCGCCAAAAAGTACATCATCTACCGTGAATGGCGGAATACGGAACGAGATAAGAAAACCCAGATGAAGCACGTCATGGATGGTATTGTCGCTATCGACAAGAACGATGTAAACCTAAGCAACGCCAATATGAGCAGCCATACACCTGCCGGACAGATGATGACATTTGCATCGGAAGTAACCAAAGATTATACTTATAAATACCTGTTGCCGAAGCGTTTTGCCGAAGCTCACCAACTGGGAGACATTCATATTCATGACTTGGATTATTATCCGACAAAAACGACGACTTGTATCCAATATGACATGGATGATTTGTTCGAACGCGGTTTCCGTACCAAAAACGGCAGTATCCGCACCCCACAAAGCATTCAAAGTTATGCAACTCTGGCTACGATCATCTTCCAGACAAACCAGAACGAGCAGCACGGCGGACAGGCAATTCCCGCCTTCGACTTTTTCATGGCAAAGGGTGTGGCCAAGTCATTCCGCAAGCATTTATCTTCTTTCATCAATTTCTATGTGGCCATGGAAAACGGTATACAGGCCGATGAAAAAGCGATCCGCACACTGATTAAAGAATATCTGCCGTCTATCCAATCCGGTGAACGGGAACGGGAAACGTTACGCATCGCCCTGATAGCCCTGCAAATCAATATTGACAAAGAGCACTTGGCACGCATCATAGAGAAGGCATACCAACAGACACGGAAAGATACGCATCAGGCAATGGAAGGATTTATACACAACCTGAACACGATGCATTCCCGTGGTGGTAACCAGGTGGTATTCAGCTCTATCAACTACGGCACGGATACTTCCGCTGAAGGCCGCATGGTGATTGAGGAGCTACTGAAGGCCACGATTGAAGGGTTGGGAACCCGTGGTGAAGTACCCGTATTCCCGATTCAGATCTTCAAAGTGAAAGACGGAGTTTCTTATTCGGAAAAGGACTATGAGAAGGCTATGAAAATGGAAAGCATCGAAGAGGCCATGAAAGCAACTTACGAAGCTCCTAATTTCGACCTGCTGCTGAAAGCCTGCCAGACGACATCGAAAGCTCTTTTTCCAAATTTCATGTTCCTCGATACTCCTTTCAACAAGAACGAAAAATGGAAAGCAGACGACCCGAAACGTTATATTTACGAGCTGGCAACAATGGGTTGCCGCACTCGTGTGTTTGAAAACGTAGCCGGAGAGAAATCGTCTTTAGGACGCGGCAACCTTTCATTCACAACACTAAATATGCCCCGACTGGCTATCGAAGCTCGTATCAAAGCTGAAAATCTGATAGAGGACGAACGCAACAAAGACGCTATCGAACAGAAAGCAAAGGAGATTTTCATGGAATCGGTACGTAACACGGCTACTTTAGTGGCCGACCAGCTTTACGAACGTTATCAATATCAGCGTACAGCCCTTGCACGCCAGTTCCCCTTTATGATGGGAAATGATGTATGGAAAGGCGGCGGCACACTGAACCCAAACGAACAGGTAGGTGACGTGCTGCGTAGCGGTACGCTGGGAATCGGATTCATCGGCGGGCACAACGCAATGGTTGCTCTCTACGGAGAAGGCCACGGGCATAGCCAAAAGGCATGGGACACATTGTACGAGGCCGTAACGGAAATGAACAAGATAGCGGATGAATATAAAGCGAAATATAACCTGAACTATTCTGTACTGGCTACTCCCGCCGAAGGTCTTTCCGGACGTTTCACCAAAATGGACCGCCGGAAATTCGGTAAAATTCCGGGAGTAACGGACAGGGACTATTATGTCAACTCATTCCACGTAGACGTGAAAGAGCCTATCAGTATTGTTGAAAAAATCAAATGCGAAGCTCCTTTCCACGCTATTACCCGTGGCGGACACATCACATATGTGGAACTGGACGGAGAAGCACAGAAAAATGTACGTGCCATTGCCAAAATAGTAAAGGTGATGCACGACGAGGGTATCGGTTACGGCTCTATCAATCATCCGGTAGACACCTGCCATAACTGCGGCTACAAAGGGGTGATTTTCGACAAATGCCCCGTATGCCAGAGTGAAAGCATTCTCCGGATGCGCCGCATCACCGGCTACCTGACAGGTGACTTAAGTTCGTGGAACTCCGCTAAACGGGCGGAAGAAAAAGACCGCGTAAAACACTTGTAAAAATTGAGAGTTGAGAACTTTACTTATATTTTCATATCCTAATTTACAATGACAACTCTTGACTCTCAACTTTCAACTCTCCGCTTGTTAGGAACTTATCCGGAAACAATCGTTGACGGTGAGGGGATACGGTATTCCATTTATCTTGCCGGATGTTCCCATCACTGTCCCGGTTGTCATAACCCGGAAAGTTGGAATCCGAACGCAGGTGAAGAACTTACGGAAGAAAAGATACAATCGATTATCCGGGAAATCAAAGCGAATCCTTTACTGGATGGAGTCACTTTCTCCGGGGGGGATCCCTTGTTCTACCCGGAAGAATTTCTGGCGCTTGTCAAAAGAGTGAAAGAGGAAACAGGAATGAATATATGGTGTTACACAGGATATACGTATGAAGAAATCCGGGAACAACCCCGACTGAATGCGGTTCTTCCTTATATAAACGTATTGGTAGACGGACGTTTCGAACAGGATCTTTTCTCTCCTTATCTGGAATTTCGTGGAAGTAGTAATCAACGAATCCTAAAATTATCAGACCGTTTTCAACCATAAAAACAGACGGTTGCCGGCACTAAAGACAAAGTCTCCCCGGCATCCCGGACAGCACCACCGGCTGCACTAAAAAAACTTATTTTTTTAAGAAAACGAAAACACGTAAAGCGCTGTTTTGTTTACTTTTACAGAAAAAAGAAAATTCTACAAGAATAAGTTTTTATGATACAATCAGTAAATCCTGCTCCAACGGACGAAACCGACGGACTACCAATGCCCAGACGTATCTGGGCGGTAATCTCCGTCGGATTCGCTCTTTGTATGTCAGTATTGGACGTTAACATTATTAACATCGTACTCCCCACCCTTTCGCACGATTTCGGGACTTCCCCCGCCGTGACTACCTGGATTATCAACGGTTACCAGTTGGCAATCGTTGTTTCTCTATTGTCTTTTTCCGCTTTGGGGGAGATTATCGGTTATCGAAAAGTATATCTTTCGGGGATTGGGTTATTCTGTATCACTTCACTGATTTGCGCCCTGTCCGATTCATTCTGGACATTGACGATCGCCCGCATTTTTCAAGGATTCAGCGCTTCGGCTATTACAAGTGTGAACACGGCGCAGTTACGATATATTTATCCGAAAAGCCAGCTCGGACGCGGAATGGGAATTAATGCCATGGTAGTAGCGATCTCTGCCGCCGCAGGACCTTCCGTAGCCAGCGGGATTCTTTCCATTGCCAGTTGGCACTGGCTGTTCGCGATCAACGTACCCTTGGGAATTACGGCATTAGTGCTGGGTATGAAGCATTTACCGAGACAAGAAGAACGCACGAAACGAAAGTTCGATACGATCAGTGCCATAGCCAATGCTATTACTTTCGGATTACTGATTTACACGCTGGACGGATTCGCACATCACGAAAAAATGGATTTTCTTTTCATCCAATTAATTGTTCTCGTGGTGGTGGGTACTTATTACGTGCGCCGTCAACTCAGCCAATCCACTCCGTTACTACCCTTGGACCTATTACGTATCCCTATTTTCCGACTGTCTATCCTGACCTCCATTTGTTCGTTTATCGCGCAAATGTCGGCAATGGTTTCTTTACCCTTTTTCCTGCAAAACACCTTGGGACACAGTGAAGTTATGACAGGACTCCTGCTAACCCCGTGGCCGTTGGCGACCCTCGTCACTGCTCCTTTGGCGGGATACCTGGTGGAACGGATTCATCCGGGAATATTAGGAAGCGTCGGTATGGTGCTGTTTGCCGTGGGGCTTTTCTCCCTGTCCGGCCTGACTGCCGAGTCCTCCGATATCAGCTTAATCCTACGGCTGATGCTATGTGGTGCAGGTTTCGGGCTTTTTCAGACACCGAACAACAGTACAATTATTTCTTCTGCTCCGACGAAACGTTCGGGAGGAGCAAGCGGAATGCTGGGTATGGCACGCCTGTTGGGACAGACATCGGGAACTACGCTCGTCGCATTACTTTTCAGTTTCGTTATTCCAGGTAAAAGCACGGCGGTCTGCCTGATAGTAGGAAGCATATTTGCAGTGGTAGCGGCAATCGTTAGTAGTTTGAGACTTTCGCAACCTTCTACATTAAAAAACAATTCATAAATTGAGGCCGGCACGATAGGTGGGCTACTACTGACCTTCTACCGGCCTCGCAGCAAAAAAATCAATATTCCGTTTCACGAATCACCTCTACCAGCCGGCAGAAATCCTCCGGATATACGTCACCGATGTTTCCGATACGGAAAGTGTCGGCTTTTGAGATTTTGCCCGGATAGATGACGAACCCTTTGCTTTTCAGTGCCAGATAGAAAGCCTTAAAGTCAAAATCCTTATGCGGGTAAAAGAAAGAAGTGATAATCGGTGACTGAATAGCGTCGTCGAGCAAAGTTTGGAAACCGAGAGAACGCATCCCTTCTACTAATATACGATGATTTTCGCAATAACGCTGGTAACGTGCTTCTACCCCTCCTTCTTCGAGAAGTTCGGCCAACGCCTGTTTGAAAGCGCGGACTACATGAGTAGGAGAAGTGAAGCGCCATTTTCCATGCCCTTTTTCCATAGTTTCCCATTGGTCGTAGATGTCCAGAGAAAGAGAGCGGGCCACCCCCTTGCAACGCATCAATTCCGAACGGCGGGCAATGATAAACCCGAATCCGGGTACGCCTTGAATACATTTGTTGGAACTGCTGATAAGAAAGTCAATTCCTAATTCATTTACATCCAACGGAATTCCTCCGAAGCTGCTCATGCAGTCAACAATCAGTTTCTTGCCATGCATTTTGACAATGTGGGACAACTCTTTGATAGGGTTCAAAATTCCCGTAGTCGTTTCACAATGTACAAAAGCCACATGAGTGACATCGGAATTATTGCTCAAATAGTCGTCTACATATTCCACAGATACCTGCTCTGTTTCTTCAAAAGCAAGCATATCATAATCGAGGTGATAATATTCGGCAATATTACCCATGCGGTCTCCGTAAGCGCCGTTGCTGCAAATCAGAAGTTTGTCTTTCGGAGTGATAGTGGCGCCAAGTACAGCTTCCACGCAATAGGTCCCGCTTCCCTGCAAAAGTACAGAAGTATAATCTTCAATATTCTTTGTGGCAATGCTCACCAGATCTTTGCGTAATTCCTGAACAATGCCGAGGTTATAATCTTCGTCCCATGTACACCAGTCAGTCATCATGGTTTCTTTTACTGTTTCAGACGTGGTCAGAGGACCGGGAGTTAATAATAAATATGGTTTCATAATGATACATTTTTTTACCAGCACAGTGCTGGAATAAAGTTTCTTTGCGATATATTGTTATAAAAAGTACAGAAGCGGTTACCGTTCCGCTTATCATCTGTCAGCGTTCATTCTTTCGATCAATGCAGGCAGTTCCTCCATGGAAAGAATCACATAAGAGGCACCTGCAGCAAACATACGTTCCTTCACATCAGCGATGCGAACTTCAAGTTCGGCAGCCGGCATGGCCTTTGTTTCGGCCTCGGTGAGAGCCATTTCGTTACTTCCGAGAACAACTCCCACACTGCAAACCTTTGCGTTGACTCCCTCTTTGATGTCGGCAATCGTGTCCCCAACTTTTACTACGGCATCAAGACTGTCGACACCCAGCTTTATCAGGTTTTCAAAAATCATGTAAGGAGCCGGACGTCCGGCGGGAAGTAAGTTCGGAGTAGCACAGTAATCCACCCGATACCCTTTTGCCTGCGCAGCAGGAAGAACAACATTCATCATTTCGCGGGTATATCCGGTAGTAGAGCCAATTTTCAGACCTTCGGCACGCAGTTTCTCCAGTGTCGGAATCACGCCCGGAATAGGGTCTGTGTAATTTTCGAGCGAGGCAAACAGATGTTTTTCAAAAAGACGGTTCAATTCCACCACATCTTCCTCCGTCCAGGCACGCTGATAACGCTTAGCAAACTGTTCATTCACCTCGGGCATCGACAGCAACTCGCGAATATGCTGAATCTTTGGTAACCCCATTGGTTTGCGGGTCTGCACCACATCTATAATCAGTCCTTTTTCGGCAAATGCTTCGATAAAAGCTGCCACCGGGGCAAAACATCCGTAATCGACGGCTGTACCGGCCCAATCCATAATTACACATTTAATCTTTTTCATTCTTGTTTCCTATATATAATTAATTTATTTATGATTTATCTTTTCAATAAGAAGATGCAAGGGAAGGAACCGGACAAGAAGTTGCCTTTTCACGTATTTCCTTCCGCTTGCCTTTCCGGTAGCGCTGCATCAGGTAGAACAAGGAAACTGTAAACGCCGTACAGCAAACGATTCCCACCGTGCCCGCCATTGTATTGTAAAATTCGAGCCAGTCCAGATTCGGATTGAAACATTCTTTAAATACCAACACCAATACCGTTCCCGTATAGCCGATAGAATCAACCATTGCGATGAAGAAACCCACATTTCCCCTAATCCGGAAACAGGCTATAAAACGGTCGAAGAAAATTGTCTGAAAACTAAGATAGGAAAAGTAGAGGCAAAGGCTCTGAATAAACAACCACACCAACGGAGAAAGTTGCAAGCTATCGTAATTGAAAGCGACGAAACTGAGAGTTACCGCACCTGCAATGACCAGCGTCAGCAAGGTCGAAAGAACTTTGATATGACTTTTCACTAATGCAAGAGTGGCAAAAACAGCCAGAATAATCAACGTCACAACACCGTCTACTTTGGCAAATACCCAAGAAGAAAGACCGGCGGCATTCACATCTATGATCTTCACAAGAAAGTCTTCCTTGACATCTTGCAGGACAGTGAGAAAGAGATTGGCAAAGAAAAGTAACGTCAGCACAGGGGCAAAGTTGCGGAAAAGTTCCCAACGTTGTTGTCTGTCCAACGTGACACGCTCCACACGCAACGCTTTATCTTCGGCAGTCGGCTTGGGTAGGTGGTCGAGAATGTATCCCAGCCCCGCCAACAGAGGCAGCGCTACCGCACCAATCAACGCAGGCATCCAAAACTCGCTGACATTCAAGATATCGACTACGAAAAGCCCGATCGACTTTGCCGTACCACTACTCACCGCAATACTCAGCCCGAAAAGGGAAGCGAGTAAGTCCGTCACCCGCCGGCCTTCGAGGAAGCTGAAGATAACGCCCCACATACAACCCAACGATAGCCCGTTGAAGAACAACGCCAGCACATTGAACGGACGAGGCAGACATCCGAAAAGAACTAAAGAGAGCTCGGCAACCCCAATGGAGACAAGAATGAATTTCAGGCGGCCCTCTCTCTTCAGTTCAGAAATAAGTTTGATTCCGATAAACTTGGATACCATGTACCCGAATATCTGAATGATGCTTGTTGCCACTTTATAATCCATGCCGAACAGTTCCATGCCGTCGAATGTAGCAGCGGTGAATGGCTTGCGAAGCGCATACACCAGTGAGTAAGACAACAGCGCCGCACCTCCCGCATAGAAGATAAAAAGTAAATCAGAAAGTTTTTTTTGAGCCGAAGGCGACAGTTTTTCTTTGAAATTCATATAGCGTCATTTTTTTGTTTCCGGTGCAAATGTAGGACACCGGGACGAGTGAAAAAATGAATTTCAATGAATCATATCGTATATTTTTCTTTTCGGACAGAGTGAAATATTAATGTAATATTCATGCAACAAAATCATAATACATTAGTCATTCCTTTGCAACGAAATTCAATTTGCAACCTCAAGAATCATGGATGAACTGACCGATATTTACAAAAGAATAGAATACCTGCGCAACAATGGCGTAAAGATGAAAGAAATTGCCGACCGTGTAGATATGGCACCAAGCGTATTGTCCGCCTTATACTCCAGCGTACTGCCTGCCTACATCGACCTGCTGAAAACCCGCACACCGGACGAGGCATTGGACGACGCGCTGGCACTAGTGAACAATGTGTCGAAAAAACGCTTATTAAATAATGTAAGCTCGATGAGAATACTACTGCAGGAAATGGAACCGGAACAACAGAATGAAGCGGACAGCGGTAACTCATTCATCAAGCTGCTGGAAAAGGAAATGAAAGAATCCGTACAAGATGTTTTCAATTACAGCGGCACTTATCTCAGTTACAGTCTCTCCTCCTCTACGGACAGCCTGAAAATCGAACCTTACATGATTTGCGCTTCCGAAAACAGTGAATATGTGAAAATGGGCATGATAAACGCTTATAAATCTGTTCATTGGGGAAGTGGAATTATCAGTAATCACCAAAACTCATACCTGATGTTCAACGAACGGGATCTGCCCCAGTTTGCTTTGGTCACCATTTACCTGCAACTGCCGCATTACGAATTTCCCACTATGCTGAAAGGGCTGTACCTTTGTCTGGACTATAACCACAACCCCATTGCCCGACGCATCGTATTAGTGAAACAGTCGGACAGCACGGACATCCGGACTTTCTTGGAAATGGAGAGCAAACTGGTCCCGAAAGCGGAACTGACACCGGAACTGGAGGCATATTATAATTATACCTGCCGGGAAGGAGATTACATCAAAACGTGTACTGTTCCCTCCCCAAAACTGGACGAAACTGACTTGGAGCGGGAAAAGAAAATGTTAACGATTTAACAGTCATGACTGATTACAAACGGAAGAAAAAGAGGAAACGCCGTTTCTTGTATGCAGACCAGGGCATTTCTGCATGCAAGAACGGCGTTTTAACACAATGTTAAAACGCCGTTCTTGCATCACAGGAATCACGTATTCCATTTCATTGAATATCAACACAATGCAGCATACTCATGCGCTAACATCCACACCAAATACCGATCATCCCGTTTTAATGAGATTGCCAATCTGACAACTACCGTGTCAGAGTAGAGTTTAGAAGAAAAACCTCAAAATATCATTAAAGTTTGCCCAAATAAGCAGACCGAAAAGTAAAATCATACCGGTCATCTGGGCATACTCCATAAACTTGTCACTCGGTTTGCGGCGGGCTATCATCTCGTAAATAAGGAAAAGAACATGGCCACCGTCCAACGCAGGGATAGGCAGAATATTCATGAAAGCAAGGATGATAGACAGGAAAGCTGTCATGTACCAGAACTGGTGCCAGTCCCACGTAGCCGGGAAGATACTGCCGATCGTTCCGAAACCGCCCAACTGCTTCGCTCCTTCTTTAGAGAACAGGTATTTCATATTGCCCACATAGCCTTTCAGCGTTTTCACACCAAGAGAGACGCCTGCAGGGAAAGACTCCAGGAAGGCATATTGCTTTTTCACCATTGGAAGAAGGCGGTCGGTGACAAGGCAGGCGGTTACTCCCATTAGATAGGCAGAATCGACACGCATACTCAATGTATCCGTCACGCCGCCACGCACATAAGCCAAGGTGATGAAGCGGGGGTCTATGCTGTCTTTAAGGAGAGTCGCAGCATTCTTTTTACGCTCCGCCATGGCTTGTTTGAAATCGGAGAAAGAAATCGGAGTTCCATTCAAGGCGATAATACTATCCCCCGGCTGGATACCGGCTTGCGCGGCAGGCGAGTTCACCATTACACTGTCTACGACATACGGGAAACGGAAAGAAGCGAAGCGGATACTGTCCGCCAACAGACGTTGCATCATATCATCGGGAATATAAACGGAAGCCTTTGCACCGTCACGCAACACACTGACTTCGCGTGCATCGGCAATCTGGCTCAACATGTCGCCGTCATAACGTTCGAAAGGAACACCGTCGGCAGAAAGGAGGATATCACCGTCCTGGAAACCTACCGCTTTGGCAGTCTCGTTGAATTCCATACCAAGAGGGGCTTCCTGTACCTTTATATATTGGTCGCCCCATGCAAAAAGAATCATGGAGTAGATGAACAACGCCAACAGGAAATTGAACAACACACCGCCCACCATGATCAGCAGACGTTGCCAGGCCGGCTTGGAACGGAACTCCCACGGCTGTTCGGGTTGTTTCATCTGTTCGGTATCCATTGATTCGTCAATCATACCGGCTATCTTGACATAGCCACCCAACGGCAACCACCCGACAGCATATTCTGTTTCGCTTTTCTTTGGTTTGAACTTGAACAAAGTGAACCAAGGGTCGAAGAATAAGCAGAATTTTTCCACCCGCACTTTGAACAAACGGGCAAATAAGAAATGCCCGCCTTCATGAATGATGACGAGCAACGAAAGGCTCATTATCAATTGCAGGGCACGAATCAAAAATGTTTCCATGTTTATTATTTACAAATTACTAATTACAAATTATTTCTGAGGATTTTGCCGGCGCACAAGCTCAGAAGCGATTCTTCTTGCTTCTTCGTCGGTCGCTACATAGTCCTCATAACTCGGATTCGCCACGAAAGCGGCTTGCTCCATTGTTTTCTCTATCACATCACTCATGCCGAGAAAGCTGATGCCGTCTTTCAGGAAAGAGGCGACCACCACCTCGTTGGCAGCATTGACAATACAAGGCATATTTCCGCCCCGATACATCGCTTCGTAAGCCAGAGAGAGGTTGCGGAAACGCTTCGTGTCGGGTTGTTCGAAAGTCAGGTTGGTACATTTTGCAAAGTCGAGCCGTTCAAAAGAAGCGCTGATACGGTCGGGATAAGAGAACGCGTACTGAATGGGCAAACGCATATCCGGCATACCGAGCTGCGCCTTCACGGCACCGTCCTCAAACTGGACCATTGAATGAATGACCGACTGCGGATGTACGACCACTTCTATCTGGCCGGGCTGAACGCCAAACAACCACTTGGCTTCAATTACTTCAAAGCCTTTGTTCATCATGGAAGCAGAATCAATCGTTATCTTTGCGCCCATTTCCCAATTAGGATGTTTCAGGGCTTGTGTCTTGGTCACGGTTTTCAGTTGTTCCAACGTATACGTGCGAAAAGGACCGCCCGAAGCTGTCAGAATCACTTTTTCAATCGGATTGCCTACTTCTCCCGCTAAACACTGAAAGACGGCCGAGTGTTCAGAATCTACCGGCAAAATCGGGGTGCGGTATTGCTGTGCCAACTGGTTTATCAACTCACCCGCCACGACCAGCGTCTCTTTATTGGCGAGAGCAATAGCCTTGCGGGCACGGATAGCGTTCATGGTCGGTTTCAACCCGGCATATCCGACCATGGCAGTAAGCACCATGTCAATCGGTCCGGCTTCCACAATCTGGCAAATAGCATCAGTACCTGCATACACTTTAATAGGCAGGTCGCTCAATGCTTCCTTCAGTTCGGCATACTTTGCTTCGTTGGCAATCACAACGACTTCCGGCTGGAATTTTCTTGCCTGCGCAATCAACAGTTCCACCCGGTTGTTGGCTGTCAGGGCATAAGGCTCGTACAGGTCCGGGTGTTCTTCAATCACCTGCAATGCCTGTGTGCCGATAGAACCGGTAGAGCCCAGAATAGCTATTTGTTTCTTCTTTTTATTATTCTCTATACTCATCATTAAAATACAATGTATTTCTCCGGATTAATGGGATGTCCCTTATACCAAAGTTCGAAATGCAGGTGCGGACCGGTGCTAAGTGTGCCGCTATTGCCCACCAAAGCAATGGCTTCGCCGCCTTTCACACGTTCGCCCTCTTTCTTCAGCAGGGAACCACAATGTTTGTAAATCGAAATCAAATCCTGATTATGCTGTACACCTATCAGATAGCCTGTTTCGGCGGTATAAGTGCTTAGAATAACCGTTCCGTCCATAGTAGCCAACACACTTTCATTGGGATTGGCGGCTATATCGGTTCCAAAATGTTTCTTTTCCGCATTGAAATGGTCGGAAACCATTCCGCGTGTGGGACGATATAAAATCAGTCCGTTCACATCCGGTTGGGAAGTGACCGTGGTAAGGTTATATTTTTCATTCTCTTC
>ERZ1036464.769-NODE-769-length-12413-cov-5.511976_pt1 | contig 12413 bp, 10 predicted proteins | sample MGYA00514230_ERZ1036464 | MGnify/ENA primary metagenome ERZ1036464 (study PRJEB33795, sample SAMN09464918) | human gut metagenome | isolation source: Bloodstream | host: Homo sapiens | place: USA: Stanford, California | collected 2016-06 ... | reverse complement strand
ACCATTCCGCCTCGCGGAAACCCACCAGCACAAAATCGTCCGCCACAATCAAAGGCCGCTTCACAAGCATTCCGTATTCACCCAACAAAATGTACTGCTCATTGTCCGTCATTTCAGGCAGCTTGTCCTTCAGCGCCATGCCTTTGTACAGCAGCCCGCTTGTGTTGAAAAAGCGCCGGAGGGGCAGGCCGCTTTTTTCATGCCAAGCCCGCAGCTCCTCCGCGTTCGGGTTTTCTTCCTTGATGTCGCGCAGCGTATAGGTCACGCCATGCTCATCCAGCCATGCCTTGGCGCGCTGGCAGGTGGAACATTTCGGATACCAGACCAAAACCATTTTCTACATCCTTTCTTCTTATCAACTGCCTGTCAATATCGATAACAAAAATATAAAGCCCAACAAAACAGGCTGATGCAGCAAATATACCCACAAGCTGTGCCGCTCCAGCCAAACCAATGGACGGCAGGCAGGCCAGCCGCGCACCGTCTCTTCGGCATACGGGCGCAGAAAACGCCACAGGAAAAGCCCCGTCCAGAACAGAAATATCCACGGGATCAGCGGAAAATAATCCGCCGAATAGAAGCCCGGGCCGGGCAGGCCAAGCGGAAACAAAAACGGCACGCTGTACAGCCGGCGCGGCAGCTCAAACAGCTGCAGCTCGCCAATGCCCAGATATCCCATCGGAACGCTTCGCAGGAACAAAAACAATACAAAGGAAGCTATGGCGCCGGGCAGCGCTGGCGCGCGGTCCAGAAAGCGGCGCAGCAGCGCGCTGAGCAGCACGGCCGCCCCAATCAAGTGCAAAACGCCGAACAGTATTTGCTCCGACGGCATCACCAGCATCGTAACGGCCGTGAGCAGAAATCCGCAGCTAAATGTGACCGCGCCACGGCGTACCGCATGCTTCCCATAAGGAAACACAGCCCCCGCCAGCAGAATGAACGTCCAACAGATGAATTGCTGCCAGATATGCGCGTTGCCCGTTTGCGTAAACCATGCCGCAGGTCGGCCGAATACATAGACCCAGTCGTAAACGCCATGGTATACGGCCATATTTACCAGTGCAAAACCGCGCAAGGCATCGAACGCCGCGATTCGCCGCGGGGCGGCCGACCATTTTTCCCGCACGGCTTACAGTGCCTCTGTCACACACAGCGCACCGTAGTTGCGCACATTCAGCACGTAACAGGAGCCCTCGCCGAACACGCTGTCCATCGCCGCGCGGTACGCCTCCAGCAGATGCACCGGGACGAACGCCTGAATGGTGCCCGCAAAGCCGCCGCCCTGCAAACGCCACGCACCATACCCCTCGAGTATATGCTGAGAAAGTGCCAAACCAAGCGAAACGCCCTGCTCCCGCGGATTTTTTGCACTGTATGCATTCTGGTTGTATTCAAACGACGAATGGCCGCCTGCCACGATCAATTCCAAAAAGTCTTCAAAGCGATCCTCACGGATGGCACTGCATAACGCACCGGCACGCCGACTGTCCGCAAAAAAGTGGATAGCGCGCAGTACGGCACGGTCCCCCAGTTTTTCACGCACACCAGCAATATCCGCATAAAAAGCAGACTCATCCACTTCGCGCAGCACCGGCTTATCGAAATAGGCCGCCACTGCTTCCATCTCCTGGCGGACGGCCGCATATTCATCGGTAAGCGACGCATGGCTCCCTTTTGTATCTGTAATGCACAGACAATAATCGTGTTTTGCCAGATCAAAATCCACTTTTTCCACTACGGGGCTGGCAGGATCACGAAAATCAATGGTGATCACGCTGCCCACGCTGCAGGCTGTCTGATCCATCAGGCCGCTGGGTTTGCCAAAATATTCATTTTCCGCATATTGACTGATCTTTGCGATGTCTACCGCGGAGAAACGGCCTTGGTTGTATTCCCCATTGAATACAGTACCAATGACAACCTCGAACGCAGCCGAACTGGACAGCCCTGAGCCGCGCAGCACATCGGACGTGGTATAGGCGTCGAAGCCGCCCAGTACACCGCCCTGCTTTGCGATGCCCGCAGCCACGCCGCGGATGAGAGCGGCGGAGCGGCCCTGCTCTGCCAGCACAGGAGACAGCTGCTCCAGCTTCACTTCGTCCCTGCCGTCAAAGCCTTTCGATTTCACACGTACCACACCGTCCGTGTTTTTGGAAACCACGGCGATCACGTCCAGATCCACCGCGCCGGCCATTACCACGCCGTGGTTGTGGTCGGTGTGGTTGCCTCCGATCTCGGTGCGGCCGGGCGCGGAATAGATGGCGGCTTCCCGTTCCCCGCCGTATAGCGCCACAAAACAGTCCAGCGCATCCGCGTACCGCGCACGCTGGCGCTCCAGCACGCCTGCCCGCCGGCCATACAGCTTTCCCAGGGACGCGTCCCACACACCGCGCTCGATCTCTTTCTTTAACTCTTTTGCCGTTGACATATTACCGGCCTCCCCTTGTCTTTCGTTTATCCTATAGACGCCGCCGAAAAGCGGCCCCGATGCCTTCTTCTCCGCCGGGGTGCCGCATGGCGGCGCATTTTCAGCGCCGCCCCAAATGCAGCCCGGTACTGCCCCGGTCTCAAATCCATTATAACAGACATGCGCTTGATGTAAACACTATTTTATATCACGAAAAAATGGACTTTTGTTGATTGATTTGCTATAATTAAATATCATATGAGGAATAAGAGGCGGAATCGTTTTTTGTCCCACACGGTTTCGCCGGAGGTGAATCGGATGCCCAGCACATACAAGCAGTCGTTCAAGCAGAATTATACCGACAATGTGGAACTTTCCATCTTCAACTGCGGCCTGCAGAGCTGTGAGCGCGGCTATACCTGGGGCCCCGGCGTACGGGATCACTATCTGATCCATTATGTTGTCGACGGGAAAGGCACATATACGGTAAACAACACAGTTTATGAACTTCGGGCGGGGGATATCTTTCTTGCAAAGCCCAGCCAGCTCATCACTTATTCCGCAGACAAGGAGGAACCGTGGGAATATTACTGGGTGGGCTTCAACGGGGCCTGTGCCAACAAGCTGGTGCTTCAGCTGCCTTTTCGGGAGGACATGCCCACCCACCACTGCAAAAATGCCGAGCGCGTAAAAAAGGCGCTGTTCAATATTTTTCTGTCCCGGGGACCCGAGCCGCGCAATGAAACGCTGATGGTCGGATATCTGTATCTTTTCATTGCTGAGCTGATGCAGGAGGCAATGGACCTTGAACCGCATGCCTCCAATTCCAGTTCCCAGTATGTCATCAACGCAATCAAGTATATCCAGTTCAACTATTCCCATGACATCAGCATCGACGATATCGCCAAGGCCGTGGGCGTCAGCCGCAGCCATCTGTACCGGGTATTCATGAGCAACGTGGGACAGTCCCCTATTGATTACCTTACCAGCTACCGCATCAGCGAGGCATGTTTCCTTTTAAAAAATTCTCAGCTTTCCATTGCAGAGATCGCCGTGTCCGTCGGCTTTTTTGACCAGTTTTATTTTTCCCGCGTGTTCAAAAAAAGCAAGGGCGTTCCGCCCAGCAAATACCTGACCAGCATCAACCAGGAGAAAGCCGCGCGCTAGCACGGCTTCCCCGTTATTTTCAAAGCGGCATGCCTGCCGCTTTTTTTGTGAGGAGAACCGCTCATATGCCGCTTGTCAAAAACCAGATCATCCCTCTTACCATCGACGCACTGTCCAGCGACGGCAACGGCGTCGGACGTTTTGAGGGCCAGGCCGTTTTTGTCCCGTTTGCCGCCGTGGGCGACGTGCTTTCCGTCAAGGTGGTAAAAATCTGCAAAAGTTACGCCTTTGGCATCGTCGAAAGCGTCCTCACGCCCGGCACCGGGCGCATCCCTGCGGACTGCCCTATTTTCGGCCGGTGCGGCGGCTGCTGTTTCCGGCACCTTTCCTACGAAGCAGAGCTTGCGGCAAAGCAAGGCTTCGTGGCGGACGCCCTGCGCCGCATCGGCGGGCTGGATGTGCCCGTGCGGGACATCCTTCCCTCTCCACAGACCGAGCGCTACCGGAACAAGGTGCAGTATCCTCTGTTTCTCGCTGGGGACGGCAGTGTTCAAGCCGGCTTTTATGCGAGCCGCAGCCATCGGCCGCTGCCTTGCGGGGACTGTCTGCTCCAGCCCGGACTGCTGAACCGAATCGCCGCGACGCTGTGCGCGCTTCTGACGCAATATCATATCTCCGTCTATGATGAACAGGCACACCGAGGGCTCGCGCGCCATATTTATTTGCGCCACGCCGTCACAAACGGAAGCGTGCTTGTATGTCTTGTCTGCAACGGACGCAGCCTGCCTCACGCACAGGATATCTGCGCCGCGCTGGTAAAGGCGCATCCGGAGGTAGAGAGCGTGGTATTGAACATCAACACGCACAAAACGAATGTTATCACCGGAAAAGAATGTATCACGCTGTACGGTCCCGGCGTGCTCCACGATACCATGCGCGGCGTACCCGTCGCGCTCGGTCCGCTTTCTTTCTATCAGGTGAATACCGAAGGCGCGAACCGCCTATACGGTGTTGCTGCTGATTTTGCCGCGCCCGGCCCCGAGGATACGCTGCTGGACCTTTATTGCGGCGCGGGTACCATCGGCCTTTCCATGGCGGAGCACTGCGGCAGGCTTATCGGTGTAGAGATCGTACCCGAAGCGGTGGAGAGCGCCCGGCGCAATGCCGCCGCAATGGGGGTAGAGCACGCGGAGTTTTTCTGTGCCGACGCCGGAACCGCCGCACAAAAACTGGCCGCCGACGGCCTGCTGCCCAATATCGTCGTTCTGGACCCTCCCCGCAAGGGCTGCGACGAGCCGACGCTGAAGGCCGTATTGGCCATGGCCCCCCAGCGCATCGTGATGGTGAGCTGCAATCCTGCCACCGCCGCGCGGGATCTTAAATATCTTTCTCAACACGGATATGCTGTACAGGCCGTACAGCCAGTGGATATGTTCCCGCGCACAAAGCATGTGGAATGCGCGGCGCTTCTCTGCCGCGAAAAATTCTGAAAGTCAACAGAACGGAGGCTCTGCATCCGCACCGCCATGTCAAATGAAACGATATCAAACAAGCCTGCCGGACGTGTTCTGGATTTGACTTCCGGCAGCATCACCGGCACAATGCTCCGGTTTGCTCTGCCCATGATCGCCGGCAATCTGCTGCAGCAGCTTTACAATGTAGCCGACACGCTCATTGTCGGTCGTTTTCTCGGTTCCGTCGCGTTGGCAGCCGTTGGCTCGTCTTATACGCTGATGACCTTTCTCACCTCTATCCTTCTGGGGCTCTGCATGGGCAGCGGAGCGTTTTTCTCCATCCGTTACGGAGAAAAGGATTTCTCCCGCCTGCGCGCCGGCATTTTCGCTTCTTTCACGCTTATCGCCGCGCTGACATTCGTCATCAATGCCGCTGTCTTTTTGTGGATCGACCCTATCATGCGCCTGCTCTCTGTTCCCGTCTCTGTGTATGGGCTGATGCGGGAGTACCTTTGGGTCATTTTTTTCGGCATCGCCGCCACGTTCCTTTACAATTTCTTCGCCTGTCTGCTGCGTGCGGTGGGCAATTCTGCGGCACCTTTGATTTTTCTGGGGATCTCGGCGGTATTGAACATCGTGCTGGACCTTGTGTGTGTGCTGGTGCTTCATTGGGGCGTGGCAGGAGCTGCAGCGGCGACTGTGTTTGCACAATGGATATCCGGTATCGGGTTGGGGCTGTACACACTGGCGCGTATGCCGGGCCTGCGTGTTTCCCGCAGCGACATGCGTTTTGATCGAGCTCTCATGACGGAAATCTCTCATTTTTCTCTGCTGACCTGCATGCAGCAATCTGTCATGAATTTCGGTATTTTGATGGTACAGGGCCTGGTGAACAGCTTCGGGCCTTCCGTCATGGCCGCATTTGCCGCCGCGGTAAAAATCGACTCCTTCGCCTATATGCCCGTGCAGGATTTCGGCAACGCATTCTCCACCTTTATCGCTCAAAATTACGGCGCCAAAAAAGAAGATCGCATTCGCGCGGGGATTAAAAGCGCGGTCGGAGCCGCAGCTGTTTTCTGCCTTCTCATCTCCACATTGGTGTTCCTTTTTGCAAGGCCGCTTCTCTTGATTTTCATACGTCCCGAGGAATCTGAGATCCTTTCTATCGGCGTGGAGTATCTGCGCATCGAGGGCGCTTTTTACTGCGGCATCGGCGCATTGTTCCTGTTATACGGACTGTACCGTGCCATCCAGAAGCCCGGAATGTCTCTTGTGCTCACGGTCATTTCCCTCGGCACACGCGTAGTGCTGGCTTATACGCTTTCCGCTGTACCCGCCATCGGTGTTGCCGGCATCTGGTGGTCCGTCCCCATAGGCTGGTTCCTTGCCGACCTTGCAGGCCTGCTTTATTACAGATATTACATCCGAAAAAATCACGGATTGTTCTGAACGGAGGCTTTTCCATGGAGATTCGAAATGTCACAAGTATTTTCTTCAGTCCAACAGGCTCCACCCGGCGCCTTGTGTCCATGCTCTCGAAAACGTTTCCCTCAAAACCACGCGAGGTCGATATCACGCCGTATACACAGCGCGGACTAAGCATGGACTTTGGCCCGGATGACCTTGTGCTATTTGGCGTCCCCGTATATGGAGGACGCATTCCCTCTCCGGCGGTGCAAACGCTGCGCCGCATGCAGGGCAGCCGGACGCCTGCCGTCCTGGTTGCGGCCTACGGCAACCGCGAATATGACGACGCGCTGCTGGAGCTTGCGGATATTGCCGCTGCAAACGGGTTTATCCCATTCGCAGCGGCCGCGCTGATCGCGGAGCATTCCATCATGCATTCCGTCGCCGCCGGACGGCCCGACGCACAGGATGCGAAAAAAATCGAAGCGTTCGGCACACAGCTATGGAAAAAGCTGTCCACATCCGAGGCGCTCTCTCCAGTTTCCGTAAAAGGGACTCGCCCTTACAAAGAGTTTGGCGGTGTTCCCATGAAGCCAAAGGCCGGGCGAAGCTGTACCGGCTGCGGAATCTGCGCCGCGCTTTGCCCTGCACATGCCATCCCCGCTAACGTTCCCAGTTGTACGGATAAGGACGCGTGCATCTCCTGTATGCGCTGCATCAAGGTGTGTCCCGTCCACGCCCGCAGGTTGAATCCCGTGATGCTGCGCACTGCAGAAAGCGCTTTTTACCAAAAACACAACGCACGGCGGGAGCCGGAATTCATTTTATAAAAACAAATATGGGCAGGCACGCTGCTTTACCCGCCGTCAAAGAAATTCCTGCTTTCCGCGGATACCCGGCTTTTTTCTTTCTTTGTCATCCCACTCAAATCGAGGCGTAAAATCAATGCAGTCATTTTTCAAAAAGCTTCCGCGCTATTCCCTGCGCTTGCTGCTTGCCTATCTGGTTTATATCTTTACCGGAGGTGTGTTGGCCTATCTGCTTCCCCGCCAGGCGCGAAACCTTCCCCAAACCGACAGCTTTTACGGCATCGGCCGCGGGCCGGACCGGGCCGTACTGGTGGAGGAGCCACAAGATGCGTTTGCACGCCGCGTGGAAGTGATCCGTACCGCGCAGAGCACACTGGACGTCTGCTATCATTGTGTCAAAAGCGGCGAGACTACGGAGTGCTTTTTCGCAGAACTGTTGAGGGCGGCCGACCGAGGCGTGCGCGTACGCGTTCTGCTGGACGGCACTGTGGGCGGCCTTTCCGGCGCGCGGAGTAATATCGCCCTTGCGTTGCGTGCGCATCCCAATATCGAATACCGTATTTATAACCCCGTAGATCTGCTCAGGCCATGGGAATGGAATGCACTGCTGCATGACAAATTTATCCTGGCAGATGATCGGATGCTTCTGTTGGGCGGCCGCAATATCGGCGACGAATATTTCGCCCCGCCCGGCTATGAGGGGGCTGTTACATATGACCGGGATGTTCTTGTTTTGAACGATCTTGCTGGGACGCCGGATTCCTCCGAAAGCGTGACCGCACAAGCCAAAATCTATATGGATACGCTTTGGGATGCGCCGGAGACTGACAGGTTCGGCACGCTTTCAGCAAACCGCCGTGCAGACGGCCTTGCGGCGCAGGAATACTTGAAGGAAACTGCCGCAAGATGGGAGGCCGCCGCCCCCTCGTTCTATCTGCCCTCGGAGCCTGCCTCCCAATGTGCCGTTCCTACACAGCGCGTCACCCTGCTGCACAATCCTGTCTCCCCGTTCAAAAAAGAACCCACACTGGGCGCGACGCTGGCGCAGCTTCTCTCCGGCTGCCAAAAAATCCGGCTCCAGACGCCCTACGCGACAGCCAATCCGTCAACGCTGGCCGCGCTCACCCGCCTTGCAAAGCAGGGGCATGTGGAATATCTGACAAACTCCATGGCATCTTCGCCCAATTATCCGGCGTTTTCTGCGTATAGCTCCCAGCGCGCCAAGTTTTTGGCAACCGGCGTGGAAATCTACGAATATCAAAGCACAGATTCTATTCACGGAAAATCCTGTGTCGCAGATGGGCGGATTTCCGTGGTAGGTTCCTTTAATCTGGATGACCGAAGCCTGTATATCGACACGGAATCTGTTCTTATCATCGACAGCCCGGAGTTTTTCGCACAGCTGAATGCGGAGCTGGATACTTTGTTCGCGCAATCGGCCGCAGTCGGTCCGGACAACGCTTATCTTCCGGGGAGCGGAGCAACGGCGCTGAATGTCTCTCTCGGCAAGCGCCTTTTGATGGGCTTTGTTTCCATTTTCTCCCGGTTGTTCCGGTTTCTGATATGACGTAAAACTAAGTGAGGGATCGTTTATGCAATATGGATTTGTAAAGACAGCAGCGCTTACCCCCAGCATCCGCGTGGCGGACTGCGCCTACAATGCCCGGCAGATCATCGAGGTGCTGCGCGGCGCAGCAGCCGCCGGTGCGGAAATCGCATGCTTGCCGGAGCTTTGCATCACAGGCTATACCTGCGGGGACCTGTTTTTTCAACCGGTGCTGCAGCAGGGCGCGCGGGACGCACTGGCTGACGTCCTGCGGGATACCGCCGGGCTGCCGCTTCTTTTTGTTCTGGGGCTGCCGCTTACGCACGGCGGTAAGCTGTATAACTGCGCGGCTGTGTGCCAAAACGGACGTGTGCTGGGCGTCGTGCCGAAAACACACCTGCCCAATTACAATGAATTTTACGAAAAGCGGCAGTTTACACCTGCCCCGGCAGAAAACGGCGTCATTGACCTGTCGGGCGCACAGGTCCCTTTCGGCACGAACCTGTTGTTCCAATGCGGAACGCAGCCCGCGCTGACGCTGGCCGTCGAGATCTGCGAGGATCTTTGGGCGCCTTTGCCTCCCAGTACACGGCACGCCATGGCAGGCGCCACACTCATCTGCAATCTTTCCGCCAGTGACGAGACCATCGGCAAGGCTGAATACCGCCGTGCGCTTGTGACCGGCCAGTCTGCCCGCCTGCTGTGCGGTTACGTTTACGCGGATGCAGGTGAAGGCGAATCGACCACCGATATGGTTTTCGCCGGACATAATATGGTCGCTGAAAACGGCGCGCTTCTGGCCGAAACTGCGCCTTTCTGCGGCGGTATGGCGTTAACTGACATCGACGTGGAACGCCTTGCGGGGGAACGGCTGAAAAACACCAGCTTCCCCGCTGAAGACAGCGCAAACTATGAAGTCATCCCATTCGTACTGCCGCAAAATGTCTCTCCGCTTACCCGCATCGTCTCATCCGCTCCTTTTGTGCCGGCGGACGCCGAACAGCGCGCCCGGCGCTGTGACGCCATCCTGGCTATGCAGGCGTCAGGCCTGAAAAAGCGTCTGGAACATACGCATGCTAAAACCGCTGTTGTCGGCATCTCCGGCGGGCTGGATAGCTGCCTTGCACTGCTCGTCACCGTTCGGGCCTTTTCCCTGCTGGAGCGCCCGCTTTCCGACATCGTCGCCGTAACGATGCCTTGCTTCGGCACTACGGAGCGCACGCGCACCAATGCCCAACGCCTTTGCGAGGCGCTGGGCGTGACGCTGCAGCATGTAGACATCACTCAAACCGTGCGCAGCAACTTTGCCGACATCGGCCAGGACGAAGCCCGACACGACGTCACGTATGAGAATACGCAGGCTCGTGTGCGCACGTTGGTGCTCATGAACCTTGCCAACCGGCTGGGCGGGCTTGTCATCGGCACAGGCGATCTTTCAGAGCTGGCGCTGGGCTGGGCCACCTATAACGGCGACCATATGAGTATGTACGGCGTAAACGCCTCGGTCCCCAAGACGCTCATTCGGCATATCGTCGCCTCCGTGGCGGACGAAACTGAAAGCAGCGCGCTTCGGCAGGTGCTTCGCGATATTCTGGACACACCCGTCAGTCCGGAGCTGCTGCCCGCTGAAAACGGAAAAATCAGCCAACAAACAGAAGAGATCGTCGGGCCTTACACACTGCACGACTTTTTCCTCTATTATGCCGTGCGCTGGGGGTTCTCTCCGGCAAAGGTCTATTATCTTGCCCGACAGGCTTTTGCCGGAGAATACACAAATGCCGTGCTGCTGAAATGGCTGCGGAATTTTTACAGGCGTTTTTTCTCCCAGCAGTTCAAACGCAGCTGCCTGCCGGACGGTCCCAAGGTGGGTTCCGTAACATTGTCGCCGCGCGGAGACTGGCGCATGCCCAGCGACGCCAGCGCCGCGCTGTGGGTGGCGCTGGCAGATGCGCTGGAGGAATAATGCTTCACAGCAAACAGCTTTTGCTGTTTGCCAGACCGCGGCACTTTCCGTATTTTACGCTCTTTGCCACGGCAATAAAAAATGAAAAGAAGGTATAAAAAAAATGGCTGACCTTGAATTATGCGCTGCGATATCCGATGCATTCGGCCCCTCGGGATATGAAACAGAGGCGGTCGATGTGATTGAAAGCAGCCTGGGCGGACTGGCCGCACACCGCGACAGCATGCAGAACCTGTATGTCTCTTTGCCGCAGAATGTGGGCGGACGTCCGTTGGTAATGCTGGACGCCCATACGGATGAAGTGGGCTTTATGGTACAGAGCATCACGGCCACAGGCCTGCTGCGCATCGTGCCGCTGGGCGGCTGGGTGGAGCACAACATCCCCGCCCACACCTTTCTGCTGCACAACAGGCGCGGTGAGACCGTGCGCGCCGTGTCCACCTCCAAGCCGCCGCATTTTATGACGGCGGCTGAGCGCAGCGCGCCGCTTTCGATGGAGAGCATCCTGCTGGATGCCGGAGTGTGCAGCCGCAAAGACGCCACAGAGCTGCTTGGATTGGAACCCGGCCTTGTTGCGGTACCCGACGTGCAGTTCAGCTACAACGACGCCACCGGTTTGATGCTCGGCAAAGCTTTTGACTGTCGCTTGGGCTGTGCCGGTGTTGTGGAAGTTCTGCGTGCATTGAAGGACGAAACGCTTTGTGCCGACGTTACAGCGGCGTTTTCCACGCAGGAGGAAGTCGGCCTGCGCGGTGCAAAAATCACGGCGGAGCGCCTGCGTCCCGCACTAGCCATCTGCCTGGAGGGCACGCCCGCGGACGATAACTTCACCGCCCCGGACGAGGCCCAAGGCGCCTTGAAAAAAGGTGTGCAGATACGCTTCCGCGATGGCAGCATGGTGGCGCATCCCGGCCTTGTGGCATTTGCACGCAGGGTTGCGGAAGAGAACAACATTCCCCACCAGTGCGCGGTCCGCACAGGCGGCGGCACCAACGGCGGCAGCATCCACCTTGCGCCGGGCGGGGTGCCGACGCTGGTGTTGGGCATTCCCGTGCGCTATGCGCACACGCATTACGGCTATTCTGCCGCCGCAGATGTCGACGCCGCCATTGCGCTCACCTGCGCCATCCTGCGCGCGCTTACGCCCGACGTGCTCCGTCTGCTCAACCCCATGGCCTGATGCTTATATCAAACAAAGCGCAGTGCAATGAGTAGAGAGCCTCGTCGCAGAATAGCGAAGAATTCTGCGGCCCTGCTCCTGATTGGGTTGGGCGTGAGGCCGTTTCCAATTCAATGCGTTTAAAATTGTAGAATTGGGTGTACTCAGGGTTCGGTAAATACGTTTCGCAAATTGAAAATGTATAAAAAGAGACAATGGTTTGCAGCCCATAGCTTTCTGCTTTTTCCCGATTTGTTTCTCCTGCCGCTTTCTTTCGAAATACTTCCCCGTTCAACCCTTCTGCTTTTGCATATTGTCTCGACACAACAACACCTCCTGTTGTAGTTTTTATTCTACAACAGGAGGTGTCTTTTCTCTGTCCATTTTTCGGGTATAATCTGCTATTCGTGCCGGATGGCTTCCAACGCAGAGATTTTGACGGCCCGATTGGCCGGAGCAATGCCGGAAAGCAGTCCCACCACCGTCGCAAAAATCAGCGCCATCAACAGCAGCCAAGCGGGAATACGAACTGGTTGTTGTGGGCGTGATGAAGACTGACTA
>ERZ1036464.740-NODE-740-length-13076-cov-5.853698_pt1 | contig 13076 bp, 15 predicted proteins | sample MGYA00514230_ERZ1036464 | MGnify/ENA primary metagenome ERZ1036464 (study PRJEB33795, sample SAMN09464918) | human gut metagenome | isolation source: Bloodstream | host: Homo sapiens | place: USA: Stanford, California | collected 2016-06 ... | reverse complement strand
CAGACCTCCTTTTCCGTTCACTTTCTGTTTTCTGCCGCCTGTGAACTCTGGCGGCGCAGTCGGGGCAGTATTTCCCCCGGTTGGACTTCGGAACGAACACGCCGCCACAGACCGCACAGCGTTTCAAATCCCGTCCCCGGTAAATCTCTGCTTCCAGCGTCCCCGCCAGCGGCAAGACCGACCAGCGGAACCACTTACAGCAGACCGAGAAAGAAATCATCTGCGGGCAAGCGTGGGCGTCCCCGTCGTCAAGGGCGATACAATTCCCGTTTTCACAGTTACAGCACTCCCGCCGGATAAGGGCGTTGGCCTGTTTCCTCTGCGCCGGGTTCATGCGGTACAGGGAACCGTCCGGCCTGCGCTCCAACGGCGGCAAATCCTTGTATAGGTTATTTCTCATGTATCCCTCCGTTTTCCTGTTGCCGTTCTCCCCGAAAAGGCTTCCTGCCCCATTTCTGCGGCGTGTTCCGGCGTTGGCACGCTCCCCGGACTTCGGGACAATTTGTCCCGAAGTCGGCTCCTTGCGGTGCTTCCCCCGCCGGGGTATTCCTTTTCGGACGGTCATTCTGTTTTCAAGGTGCGGCTCATCGATGAACTAAGATAAGTCTACACCTAAATGACCGTCCATCCCGTATATCCATAAAGTCGGAAATCGGCCCGGAAAACTCCCTATTTCCACGCTCTCGGAATTGTGGTAAAATAGGAAAGCACAAAGTGGAAAGAGACAGCTTGACTGGAGGAGGATAACACTATGGCATATAAGCCGATAGAATCACATGAGGAATATTTGAAAAACCTCGAACATTACAGAAAAATCAAAAAGAACGCATGGCAATCAATGACACTGGAAGAAAAGATAGATTTTTTTGATGGCATCCACACTGACCATGTACCCATGTTCGATGAAAACGGGAACGATACCTTATGGACGCTGTGGAATTATGGCGAAATATATAAAGAATTTATCCAACACCCAGAGATGTTTTCTGTTACAGATATTTCAAAATTTATTGATATGTTAGACGATGACTGCTATCAGCCCTCATTTATGGACGATACATTAAAGGTTATTCGCAGTATCATTCGGTTTCATGGAAAAGACGGCGCAATATATCTATTATCACATTTGCAGAACGTTCCCGAACAGGGAAAGGAATATGGGCTATGTCGCAGTCTGCGCTATTTGATAGTGGACAACATAACATTTCCATATTTGAAAGAGGCGATAGCTTTGGCTGATGATTCCATACGGAATATGCTCTCCAGGATTTTACATGGAGAAATTTCAGGAGTAACAAGCCCTTTGAAATATGCCGAAGGAGTAGAACGAGAGAGAATCTGTGAATTGGAAGTGCTTATTTCTTCTACGTCGGAGAACAAATAACGAGTGGAATTTATGGTATGGACAGTAATGAAGATGATGAATACCTTTCAGACCCTAAAAACCTGATGCTGCTTGTGGTAGGAATGGTGTGGCAACGATTGAACAGAGATATTTTTAAATATATTGATATGCCTGTAGGAACGAAATTGATTCGGATATCGTCGAATGAATTTGAAATAGATACTTTTATGTTATTTTGATTGAATGGCTACTTCAAACTTACCGTTTATCGGGCAGACAAGGAGGGAGAGCATGGAACTATCCATACAGGAACGATTGAAAGACTTGCGCGTGGAGTGCGGCTTGACGCTGGAACAGCTTGCGGAGCAGACCCACCTCTCCAAGTCTGCGCTGGGCAGTTATGAAGCGGAGGATTTCAAGGACATCAGCCACTATGCCCTTATCAAGCTGGCGAAGTTTTACGGCGTGACCGCCGATTATCTGCTGGGGCTGTCTGAAACAAAAAATTACCCAAACGCCGATCTTGCAGACCTGCATTTGAGTGATGATATGATTGAATTATTGAAAAGAGGGCTGGTGGACAATTCCCTCTTGTGTGAACTGGCGGTGCACCCGGATTTTCCCCGGTTCATGGCTGACCTTGAAATCTATGTGAACGGCGTGGCGGTCAAGCAGGTGCAGACCGTAAACGCCATAGTGGACACCATGAGCGCAACGATTATGAAACAGCATAACCCCGGCTTGACCGACCCGCAGTTAAGACAGCTTGTCGCCGCCCACATTGATGATGACAGCTTTTGCCGCTATGTGATACAGCAGGACATAAACGGCATAGCCCTTGACCTGCGGGAAGCCCATAAGGACGATTTTTTCAGCGTCCCGGAGGATAACCCGCTGAAAGGATTGTTACAGACCGCCGACGAAGCCGCCGACGAGAGCGTCGATATGGAGCAAGCGTCTATGGCATTTATCTGTAAGCGGCTCCGGCTGAATTATAAGAAGTTGTCCGAGGAAGAAAAGAAATGGCTTAAAAGGATTTCGGAGAAGTCGGACTTGCTGAAAAATCCAAACCCGCAGAGAGGAAAACGGGGGTAATACATGGAGAATGTCGTTGCATACTTAAAAGACCACTGGCAGTATGTGGTGATTGCTTGCGGTGGGCTGACGCTGTTAGGGGCAATCTTCAACTGGCGGTGGGTCACAAGCCCGGAGGGAGAAAAACCAAACGACCCCGGACGCTTTATCTATGACCTGTTCGGACAGGGTTGGTATCGTGTCTTTATGGGCGTTTTGGGCGTTGTAATTATTGCCTGTGGGATTTTCTTTCTCTTTGTGGGAAGATAAAACAGAAGAACAAATCGGAATTGACGAAAGGAGAATTTTTCAATGACAATAGAAGAATGTAGAGAATATCTTCCTGATAGTTGGACAGAAATCATTCAACAAGACCGCTTACTAATGGAAATCTTTGGAGAACATGATTATAATTTAGAGGAGGAAGCTGTTCCGCCTTTTCTGTTTCAGGAATTGCGTGGCGGCAATATTGAGCACCTGCGTCCTATCTTTGCTCTCTACGGGCAAACTGGACTGGATATGTTACAAAAACTCTTGGAAATTGATGAAATCAGTAAAGATACAGCAGAGGTTCAACTGCCGGACGGACAGACGGGTTATGCAGGATATTTCTTTACTCGATTTTCAGAAGATAATAGGCAGAACGCTGAAAATGCTGTACGAGCCTACATCAAAAATATAAATCGTATTTTTGTGGAGGAGTTCAAAGAAGATGCTCCGCTGGACGAAAACGCCACAATAGAAATTCTCTCCGGGCAAGCGGCCCAGGATTTTAGGGCAGAAGTTCATGAGTTGTGGGTTAGCGGAGAAAGAACAGATATAGATGTAGAAACCGATTTGAGAGATTGGTGTTATGATATGCCGTACAAAAAAAGCTATAAGGATATTGAGTTGATGTCCGAAGCATTATACCATATCAGCTGTGATTATCTATTGTCTGATTATCTCCAGTGGTCTATGTATGATACAAAATGGGAAAATCCTTTCCGTCCTTACTTTGAACTTTGGAAAATGGGCTTAAAAGCCTATTTCCCAGAGCGCGGGCGTGTGGTATTGGCAGAATAAAAGTAATTCCAGCCTGTCGGAGAAATAGCAAAGCCAGCCGAGCCAGTCAACGGTCAAGATGAACGGCGCATAAATGCGCCGCCGTTGACAGTCCCGCCCGTCTTTGCTGACAGGCAATCAAGGCGGGAAAGCCCTAAAATGGCTTCCCGCCCATTTCAATTTTTACGGAAGTGTGTCCACAAGTTCGGGACATTTTGTCCCGAAGTCCAGCGTTGAACGAGGGACGGGGGATTTCATATACGCCCTGTCTGCTGATGAAACCAGTTCTGCGCTTACGGCTCCACGCCACGCAATCACAGCCCTATTTTCCTGCCGCTTCAAATGCCCTTGCCCTCCCCGGCGGCAACGGCATTTGAAGCGGCAACGCCGACAGAGCGTATAACACACTACACTTTGCAAGCAAAGTCGTGTGCCAAAGGGACACCCTTTGGAAACCCCGGACAACAAAACAGGCTGAATATCTCGCACTTCCCCGGTGCTTGATATTCAGCCTTTATTTGTTGTCAGCAGCCCCCGTTTCGTGGTCTGCGTGTAGTTCCTTGTAAACTGACCTAACATGCTGAAAGGAGGCGTCCCGATGCAGGAGATCGAACAGATCTATACCCAGTACCGGTAGGATGTGTACCGTTACCTGTGCAGCCTGACGCGGGACGCCGCCCTTGCGGAGGACCTGCTGAGCGAGACGTTCCTGCGGGCGCTCACAGGGCTGAGCGGCTTTCGGAAGGGCGCATGTGTGCGCACCTGGCTGTTCAGCATTGCACGGCATGTTTGGATCGACGGGCTGCGGCGCAAACGGCATGTACTTTCCGGCGATGAGCTTTTGGCCCGGTATGTGGAGGAGGGCGGCCCGGGCGCGCCTCCGTTTGAAACGCAGGTGGACGCCCGGGCGCTGGCCGCGCGGGCAAAGGAACTGCTGCAAACGCGCCGCCCGCCCGCCGGAGAGGTGCTTTGGCTGCGGGCACAGGGATATTCGTTCGCGGAGATCGCACAGAGGTGCGGCGTCAGCGAAAGCGCGGCCCGCACGTTGGATTTTCGCACGCGCCACTGGCTGCGGGAGCAATTGCAGAAGGAGGGGGCAGAGCTATGAAAACACAAACAGAGCGAGGGATACGCTTTGACATTTCCTGCGAGGTATGCCGGGACCTGATGCCGCTGGTACGGGACGGCGTGGCCAGCGCGGACAGCGAAGCGCTGGTACGCGCGCATACGGAGCGTTGCGGTGGCTGCCGCACGATGCTGGAAAGCGAAACGCCGCCCGAGCACAGCATGCCGGACGATGCGCGGGTACTGCGCAGGCTGCGCTGGAGGCTGCTGGCGCAAAGCGTGCTGTTCGCGCTGGTGGGCGTGCTGGGCGCGCTGTGGCTCACCTCCCGCGCGGGCGGCGTGTATCTTGCGTGGTGGTTGCCGCTGGTGGGCGCGGCGTGTTATTATGTCCTGCGGCGCAGGTGCTGGCTGGTGCCGGCTGCAGCGGCGGCGTTTGTGCTTTTGTATTTTTTTATCCCAAACATGCAATCGCTGCAGTGGGGTTCAGTGGTGCTGTATGCGTCTATGGCGCTGGCGGTTGCCGGGCCGCTGGCCATAGGCTGTGCAATCGCGGGGCTGCTGCATTTTGCGTTTGGAAACAGGAAGGAGGAAAAATATGCAGACGGCAAAAAGCATTGACGAAAGAGCGGGCGAGACGCACAAAGGCAGGACTCGCGTTCCGCGTACGAAAACAACGCGTGCGCTGGCGCTTCTGTTGGCGCTGATTCTTTTGGGAGGACTTGTATGGTGGACATGGCGAAAGACGGGAAATCCTCTGATCGCCTGGTATACAGAACAGAAAATTACCGCGCATTATAGGGCTTACCATCCGGGTGAAGGCTACGTTGTCGGGCCTGCCCGTTATCAGTGGGTCGTCCGGGCGGACAAATCGGCGGGCATGGATTATGTGTGTACGGTTCGCAAAGAAGCAAGCGAGGATGTTGAATTTCCGGCATATTTCAGCGATGGAGCAGTGTTCAGCCAAATAGACGGAGCAGTCCGTTCGGGTTGCAACACCTACGAACGGTTCAAAAATCTTTTGAACTCGGAGCTGGAAAGCGGCGCAACGGCGGCGCGGCTGAGAGCGCTGACGGGAGAAGCCGAAGTTCATGCAGGCTTTTACACAACGCAGGAAGGCCCTTTGTTTGACCCGGACGCGCCGGTCTTTCGGACAGACGAGGAATACGACCGTGCCGGGCTTCCGCTTCCGATAGAGCTGAGCGTAAGCTTTTCTGCGGTTGGCGCGCCGGCTCCTGCAGATGCGGAATTGGCGGACTACCTGCTGAAAACAAAGGCTGTCTGCGAAGAAACGGGCCAGCCCTTTGCATATTATTCCGTGGCGCTTGCCTTCAAGCCGACAGAACAGAAGGACCCGGTTTGGTGGGCGGCAGAGCATATCCCGTCGGAAGAGATCACGGAGGAGAAGATTCTGGATTATCTGGCAGCTTTGGACTGCGGGGTAAAGGCAAACTGCGGCCAGAGCCTGAACGGCCGGAATGAAATTATAGAGGAGAGAAAAAACGCGTGGCTGATCTCCCACGGGTACGAGCATTGCGCCCACTGAAAGAACAGGATACAGATACATCAAAGCCGCCGCGCGGCGGGATGTCTCCACGCCGCGCGGCGGCTTTTTACACCCTTTCCCGCGCAGCGTCGCCCTGGGCGCGGCACAGTGCCAGGAATTCCCGCGCTGACGCCGTAAGAAATTTATCCCGGTGGTGCACCAGGCGGAATTTGCGGGAAAGGTCCAGCCCATCCACGCGGAATACCGCCACCTGTCCCTTTTCCAGCGCGTCCGCTGCCATGCGCAGGGGCAGCACCGCCACGCCAAGGCCGCGGGTGGCCGCATTCACCAGCGCCAGCGTGCTGGTGGATTCCCATACCGGCGCGACCGTGAAACCCGCGGCCGCGGCCGCGCTGTCGAATTGCTCGCGGGTGCCGCTGCCTTTTTCGCGCAGCAGAAAGCGCTGGACGCGGAAGGCGTCCAGCGGCACGGTCTGGCCCTGCGTAAAGGGACGGCCCGGCGCGCAGACGACGGCCAGAGTATCCGCCATATATTCCTCCGCTGTCAGCGCACTGCCGTGGACAGGCCCTTCCATCAGAGCGACGTCCAGCGTGTTGTGCAGCAGCTTTTCCTCAAGCTGCTCCGACGGCCCCACCCAGACGCGCACATCCACCCCGGGGTGTGCCGCGCGGAATGCGTCCACATAACCGGGCAGGAACTGGGAGCCGATGGTAATGCTGGCTCCTACGCGCAGCACGCCCTGTTCGTCCCAGCCGCGCAGGCCCTTTTCCAGGTCGTCGAACAGGCCGCAGATGTGCACCGCGTATTCCCACATGCGCCGCCCGGCCTCGGTGAGATACAGGCGGCGGCCGATACGGTCGAACAGGCGCACACCGTAATATTCCTCCAGCTCGGCCACGGCGCGGCTTACGGCCGGCTGCGCCAGGTACAGCGCCCGCGCCGCGCGGGTGGTGTTGTTGCCGTTTTCGCACACGGCCAGAAAAATGCGGATGTGCCGCAGCGTCATGCCAAAATCTCCTTATAACAAAAATAATATGATATTTATAATATAATAGTATTTTTATTATTAAATTGCAAGGCGTATGATGATAGGGAAGGGGGAAGCGAGGTATGGAACAACAGCCAAAACACAGCAGGAAGGATTATCTGACGCTGTTCACCTCTACGTTCACGCTCAGTGCGTTCACATTCGGGGGCGGATTCGTCATCATCCCGCTGATGCGCAAAAAGTTCGTGGAGCAGCTGCACTGGATCGACGAGGAAGAGATGATGGATCTGACGGCCATTGCACAGTCCTCGCCGGGAGCCATCGCAGTGAACGCATCCATCTTAGTAGGCTACCGCGTGGCCGGCGTGCCCGGGGCGCTGGTCACGGTGCTGGGCACTGTGCTGCCGCCGCTCATCATTTTATCCATCATTTCTTTTTTTTACACTGCGTTTCGGGATAACCGCATCGTCGCGCTGGTCATGCGGGGGATGCAGGCCGGCGTGGCCGCCGTCATCTGCGACGTGGTGCTGACGATGGGGCGCTCCGTTCTGGGGGAAAGGCGCGTCCTGCCTGTGGTGATGCTGTTGGGCGCGTTTGCTGCGGCGCGCTTTTTCGGTGTGAACGTAGTGGCCATTATCCTGGTGTGCGGCGCGGTGGGCGCCGCTGACCTGTGGCGCAGGCAGCGCACCTCGAAAGGAGGCCGCGCGCAATGATCCATCTGGAACTGTTCTGGAGCTTTTTTCAAATCGGGCTGTTCAGCATCGGCGGCGGCTATGCCGCCATGCCGCTCATCCAGCACCAGGTGGTGGAGCTGCATCCCTGGCTTACGCTGGAGCAGTTCAGCGATATCATTACGATCTCGCAGATGACGCCCGGCCCCATCGCCATCAATTCGGCCACGTTCGTGGGCCTGCAGTTGGGAGGGCTGCCCGGCGCGCTGGTGGCCACGGCGGGGTGTGTCCTGCCCTCCTGCATTATTGTGCTGACGCTGGCTTATGTATATTACCGCTACCGGGGCCTTTCCATGGTGCAGGGGGTGCTGGCGGGCCTGCGCCCGGCTGTGGTGGCGATGATCGCCTCCGCGGGCGTGACGCTGGTGAACCTTTCATTTTTCGGTGCGGACGCGCTGCCCGCAGGGCTCGCGGATGTGGACCTCATTGCCGTGCTGCTGTTTGCCGCCGCGCTGTTCGTGCTGCGGCGCTGGAAGAAGGACCCCATCCTTGTGATGGCGGGCGCGGGCGCGGCGGGGCTTGTGCTGTACACGCTGCTGTAAGGCATTGCGCCCGAATGGCAAAAACCGCCCCGGACGGCAAACCGTCCGGGGCGGTTTTTGCATTGTATGGCAGCGGAATGCCGCAGGAACGGCCGGGGCGGGCCTCTCAAAAAACGTGCAGGGAAGCGCCTGACGTACCGTCTGTGCCGAGGCTTCGCGCGTTCTGCAATTCCATTGCATGCAGCGTATTCCCTTAAAAGAGCCAACCGAAAAAAGCGCAAACGCTGCAAAAAGGAAACTTTTAACACGGAATGGAACGCTTGAGGGCGCACAGATCATGTCTGCACCAGCCCTGCGATCTCGCGCCGGAGCTCGTTGATGAAGGCAACTTCCGCCGCGCTGAGCGCGCCGGGACGGCGGCGCACAAGCACGTCGCGGTAGCGCGAGGCGCTGCGGCAGGGCTTCTGCACCAGCTCCTGCTGGGCCAGGATCTCAAAGGGAACGGGGCTCACCCACATATAGCTGCCCGGCACATTCCGCAGAATGTCAAACTGGCCGCCGCGGTCAAATACGGCGATGCGGCCCTGCCTGCCGCCTGCCGCCTGCGCGGGCTGTTCGGCGGGCAGGACGGGCGTAAGGTCTCCGTGGACGATCTCGGGATAATCGCCCAGCAGGTGGTAGGGGATATCCCCCAGCGCGGCCAGGGGATGGCGTTCGTGCAGCAGTACCACCATGCTGAACTCCCAGAGCACCTCACCGGAGAGCGCGTTTTCCCGCAGGAGGTTGTCCAGCGTGGCCGCATGCTCCGCCTGCCAGCGCACGACGCCCAGATTGGCGGTGCCGGAGGCGACGTCGCTGATAACGGCGGCAGCGCTGGTCTCGCGGTACTGCACCTGCAGCGGGGCGCGCCCCTCCGCACCAAGGTACCGGCTGAACGCCTGCGCAACATAGCTGGCACGCGGCGCACAGACGGAGAGCTGCGTTCCGGTCTCGGTATGGGAGCCGAACATCGTCTCCAGGCTTTCCATCTGCGCGATGATGCTGCGGGCATAGCCCAGAAAATCCTCGCCGTTTTTGGTGGGCGCCACACCGCGGGCCGTGCGCTCGAACAGTGTGATGCCAAGCTCCGCCTCCAGCTCCCGGATGTTCTTGCTCAGGTTGGGCTGGCCCATATACAGATTTTTGGCTGCGGCGGTTATGGACCCCGTTTTGGCAACCTCGACGGCGTAGCGCAGCTGCTGCAGGTTCATGACGTGCACCTCCGAAACAGATATGTGAAAATAGATATAGGTACCATTCCTATTATACATTACCCGGCGGGAAAAGAAAGTGATAAAATTTTAACAAGGGATAAGGGCACGGCGGCGCCGGCGCTCCTGCCCCAACAGCCGGACCCCGGCGCGTTGCCGCCGGACAACATAATCCATTAAACTTACTGGAGGTTTTCGTTATGGCACGTTTTACATTACCGCGTGATCTGTATCATGGCAAGGGCTCTATCGCGGAGCTGGCCAACCTGAAAGGCAAAAAGGCCATCGTCGTTGTTGGCGGCGGCAGCATGAAGCGCTTCGGCTTTCTGGACAAGGTAGAGGGCTACCTGAAGCAGGCCGGCATGGAAGTGCGCCTGTTTGAAAACGTGGAGCCGGACCCCTCTGTTGAGACTGTGATGCGCGGTGCGGCGGCCATGCGTGAGTTTGAGCCGGACTGGATCGTTGCCATGGGCGGTGGTTCTCCCATCGATGCTGCGAAGGCCATGTGGGCGTTTTATGAATATCCCGAGGTCACCTTTGAGGACCTGATCACCCCGTTCAGCTTCCCGACGCTGCGCACGAAGGCGAAGTTCTGCGCCATTCCGTCCACGTCCGGCACTGCCACCGAGGTCACCGCTTTCGCTGTTATTACCGACTATGCGAAGGGTATCAAGTATCCTCTGGCGGACTTCAACATCACACCGGATATCGCCATTGTGGACCCGGACCTGGCCGAGAAGATGCCCCCGAAGCTGACGGCCCATACCGGCATGGACGCCATGACACACGCTATTGAGGCCTATGTGTCCACACTGCATTGCAATTATACCGATCCTCTGGCGCTGCACGCCATCAAGCTCATCCACGAGAACCTGAAAAAATCCTACGACGGCGATATGGCTGCCCGCGATACCATGCACGACGCGCAGTGCCTGGCCGGCATGGCGTTCTCCAACGCGCTTCTGGGCATTGTGCACTCCATGGCGCACAAAACGGGCGCCGCATATTCCGGCGGCCACATCATCCACGGCGCGGCCAATGCCATGTACCTGCCCAAGGTCATCAAATTTAACGCCAGAAATGCCGAGGCGGCCGGGCGTTATGCCGAGATCGCCCGCTTTATCGACCTGCCGGGCAGCACCACTGAGGAGCTGGTGGACGCGCTGATCGCGGAGCTGCGCAAGATGAACAAGGAGCTGAATATCCCGTACGCCATTCAAAATTACGGCGAGGGCGGCGTCATCGCGGAGCAGAGCATCATCGACGAAAAGGAATTCAACGAGAAGCTGTCCGAGGTCGCGAAGAACGCCATTGCCGATGCCTGTACGGGTTCCAACCCCCGTATCCCCACGCAGGAGGAGATGGAAAAGCTGCTCACCGCTGTATACTATGACAAGGAAATCGACTTCTAAGAGCCGATTTTTGGTAGCAGCGCACAATTTGATGGGAAGCATAAAATTTTGAACACTCCCGTTTGTGTTTTATGCTATACTATACCCAATGGCGCAGCCGCCGGCCAGCGGCTGCGCCTTTCTTGAATGGTTCCCCCGCGCGTCCGCACGAGGGCAGAATGAGGAGGAGTGCGTGAAGTATGTATAAGATTTTGGAAAAGACGCCGCTGAACCCGACGGTGACAAAAATGGTCATCGAAGCGCCGCTGGTGGCGAAAAAAGCGGAGCCGGGACAGTTCATCATCTTCCGTGCGTCGGAGGACGGCGAGCGGGTGCCGCTGACGATCGCGGATTATGACCGTAAGGCCGGCACCGTGACGATCATCTTCCAGATCGTGGGCGGGGCGACGATGGAATTGAACGCCCTGAACGCAGGGGACAGCCTTGTGGACTTTGTGGGTCCGCTTGGCACACCCAGCAAGCTGGAAGGGCTGAAAAAGGTAGCCGTGGTGGGCGGCGGCGTTGGCTGCGCCATCGCGTATCCCACGGCGAAGAAGCTGCACGAGCTGGGCGCGGAGGTGCACAGCGTGGTGGGCTTCCGCAATAAGGACCTGGTGATCCTGGAGAAGGAGTTCGAGGCTGTCTCCGCCCAGGTGGTGAAGATGTCCGACGACGGCAGCTGGGGCGAAAAGGGCCTTGTGACGAACGCGCTGGAGGCGCTCATCAACGCGGGCAACCAGTACGATGAGGTAATTGCCATCGGGCCGCTGGTGATGATGAAATTTGTGTGCCAGCTGACGAAAAAATACGGCATCAAAACGACGGTGTCCATGAACCCGATCATGATCGACGGAACGGGCATGTGCGGCGGCTGCCGCCTGACCGTAGGCGGCAAGACAAAGTTTGCCTGCGTGGACGGGCCGGATTTTGACGGCCACGAGGTGGACTTTGACGAGGCGATGCACCGCGGCACAATGTACCGCGACTTTGAGGCGCACGCCCGTGAGGCGGAGTGCGAGCTGCTGAAAAAGGAGGTCGAATGATCATGCCGAATATGGACCCGAAAAAGTGCCCTATGCCGGTGCAGGACCCGGACGTGCGCAATAAGAATTTCAAGGAAGTGGCACTGGGCTATACCTATGAGATGGCTGTAAACGAAGCAAAGCGCTGCCTGAACTGCAAAAACAAGCCCTGTGTGAGCGGCTGCCCGGTGAATATAGATATCCCCGCCTTTATTGCGAAGGTGGCCGATGAGGACATGGAGGGCGCGTACGCCGTGCTCAGCGCGTCCAGCGCGCTGCCGGCGGTGTGCGGCCGCGTGTGCCCGCAGGAGAACCAGTGCGAGGGCAAATGTGTTCGCGGCATCAAAACGGAAAGCGTGGGCATCGGCCGTCTGGAGCGGTTTGTGGCCGACTGGCATCGGGAGCACAGCACCGAAAAGCCCGCCATGCCCGTGCCCAACGGGCACAGGGTGGCGGTCATCGGCTCCGGCCCGTCCGGGCTGACGGCGGCCGGTGACCTTGCAAAGCTGGGCTATAAGGTGACGGTGTACGAGGCGCTGCACACCGCGGGCGGTGTGCTGGTGTACGGCATTCCGGAATTCCGCCTGCCCAAGGATATCGTGCGCCAGGAGATCGACGGCCTGAAGGAGCTGGGCGTCGACATCGAGACCAACGTGGTCATTGGCAAGACGATCACCATCGACGAGCTGTTCGAAATGGGCAACGAGGCGGTGTTCATCGGTTCGGGCGCGGGCCTGCCCCGGTTCATGGGCATTCCGGGCGAGAGCCTGAAGGGCGTGTACTCGGCCAACGAGTTCCTCACGCGCATCAATCTGATGAAAGCGTACAGGGAGGGGGCGAAAACGCCCATCCAGCATGCAAGGAACGTGGCTGTTGTGGGCGGCGGCAACGTGGCCATGGACGCGGCGCGCTGCGCCAAGCGGTTGGGCGCGGAAAATGTGTACATCGTGTACCGCCGCAGCATGAACGAGCTGCCCGCCCGTAAGGAAGAGGTGGAGCACGCGGTGGAAGAGGGGATCATTTTCAAGACCCTCTCGAACCCGGTGGAGGTGCTGGGAGACGCAGACGGCAGTGTGTGCGGCATGCGCTGTGTGGAGATGGAACTGGGCGAGCCGGACGCAAGCGGCCGCCGCCGTCCGGTCGTGAAGGAAGGCAGTGAATTTGTGCTGGAGGTGGACTG
>ERZ1036464.726-NODE-726-length-13470-cov-42.903615_pt1 | contig 13470 bp, 7 predicted proteins | sample MGYA00514230_ERZ1036464 | MGnify/ENA primary metagenome ERZ1036464 (study PRJEB33795, sample SAMN09464918) | human gut metagenome | isolation source: Bloodstream | host: Homo sapiens | place: USA: Stanford, California | collected 2016-06 ... | reverse complement strand
GCGCCTTATGCCATTTCAGACGGATTTCTTTCCATTTCTTGAACCAGTCAAGTTCCGTTCCCGGTTTTACGAAGAACTGCATTTCCATTTGTTCGAACTCACGCATACGGAAGATGAACTGACGGGCAACGATCTCGTTACGGAAAGCCTTACCGATCTGTGCAATACCGAAAGGAACTTTCATACGACCTGTTTTCTGCACATTCAGATAGTTTACGAAAATACCTTGTGCCGTTTCCGGACGAAGGTAAATCTTCATAGAACCATCGGCAGTAGAACCCATTTCGGTAGAGAACATCAGATTGAATTGACGAACCTCTGTCCAGTTCTTAGTTCCTGAAATCGGGCATACGATTTCTTCATCAATAATAATCTGACGAAGTTCCTCCAGATTATTGTCGTTCAGTGCTTTTGCGAAACGGGTATGAAGAGCATCACGTTTTGCCTGATGTTCCAACACACGTCCGTTGGTAGAACGGAATTGAGCCTCATCAAAGCTTTCTCCGAATCTTTTGGCAGCTTTCGCTACTTCCTTATTGATTTTATCGTCATATTTAGCCAACTGCTCTTCAATCAGTACGTCGGCACGATAGCGTTTCTTGGAATCTTTGTTGTCAATCAATGGGTCATTGAATGCATCAACGTGTCCGGAAGCCTTCCAGATAGTAGGATGCATAAATATGGCAGAGTCGATCCCGACAATGTTTTCGTGCAACAGCACCATGCTGTCCCACCAGTATTTCTTGATATTATTCTTCAATTCAACGCCCATTTGACCGTAGTCATACACAGCGCCCAGTCCGTCGTAGATATCGCTTGAAGGAAATACGAAACCGTACTCTTTACAGTGCGATACTAGTTTCTTAAAAACGTCTTCTTGTGCCATTTTCTTTTCTATATCTATTAATTTGAATTTGCTTTTTTCGTAAAAAGTGCCACAAAGATAGGGATTTATCTCATAAATAAGACAGGTAGGGTATTAATTTATCTTATTCCTGAACTTCTTCGCCGAAACGGGAAACGAGAAAAGAAGATAAGCCTCTTCTTTTTTGTTCAAAAATATAAAGTCGGAATATGTTATTATAGTTTATCATATTAATAGTTGAAATTAAAACATTTCAATGAATGCGTTTCAAATAAATCAAAAAGTGTTTACTCTTTATTCATAATCGATTAAACCTTTTCTAATAAATAAATGAATCGTTTATTATAAACGTCACCCTAGTTTATTATAAACTTTCGCACGCCCTTCCAAAGCGAATATATCAATATTATGCAACAATAAAGGCTGCGAATTTATAATAAATCCACAGCCTTTATTCCCCAAATCGTTTTTGTGAGTCTATTTCCATAGACACCAAACGTCTATGTCGTCAAATTATAGTACCATTCCAAGGTACAAGAAGATCCTCTGTGATAGCAAAAAGCAATTCTTTTTTTCATTTATTCCGGTTTTTAGCTAAAAGACAATAGTCGATTACAAATATACAATATAAATAAGACGTTGTCAAGTAAATCTGTTATTGGCAGAGTTAAATAATGAAAGAATGAATCTTTAAAAAGTTATGCATATCATTTATAAATGTCTTTATTCAAAGATATACCAATTAAATCCTTTTGCGGGTATTCTAATTTTCAACGAGATAGAATAGTCTCTGTCAACAGTATAGGTCCGGGCTTTGCCATCCTGTTCTTTTACCCGAACTTTATCATGCAAACCGGTATAGTATAATGGTACCCGAATAGTGCGTTCGATGTCAGTTAAAAGAGGGTTATACACAGCCAGAAAGCCTTTCTGTTGAATGTCAGGATTAACATGCAGGATACCATCCCAGTCTCTGCCATCAGGGCGACGTAAATGAACAATATCAGAATCTAGAATACGACGATATTTCTTATAAAAAGCGACCCAATGACTTACCATTTTGCGAGTATCCTCCGTATCATACAGTCGGGGACCTCGAAAACATGCCTGGACTCCCGCCCCGAATAGATTCTGCAAACGAATCTGGTAATGCTCCAAATGTTCGCAAAGAGGCTCAATAGTCGCAGCTTCCCCGCCTCCATGATATTGTGTAAGAGGAACAAACATAAAGCCCATAGTCGGAGTTTTCTGCCAAGTTCCATCATATATATTTTGGCGTTCAATAATTTCCTGATATGCACGGGGCAACGACCAGTTTGTTTCTACATATCCCATTGGAGTTTTGTTGGAGCCATTGAGAAAATACCAATCGGGAACATTCAAATATATGCCCTGTTCACGACACCAACGATAAAAGTCCCGTATTACCTCCCATTGCTTCCATTGGGAATCCAAATAGCCGCGATGATGTTTGTGTTGTGTCGAAGCACAAGGATCTCCGGGATAAGAACCGTCATTCTCAAATACCCCCATACCCGTCTGCGTAAAGAATGAGCGTAACTTGCCAAAGTAAGTATCTCCCCATGAAGAAGCAAGACAAGGAGATTTTCCAAAGCGGCTTCCCTCTTCCCGTGTTGTAGCAGGTTTTCCTGTCTTTCTACTGATAGCAGCATCTTCCGTCTTGGCGCCTCTGCTTGCCAATAGCGAATATCCGCCGAGTGCTATACCTTTAGAGTGAGCATAAGCATTCAGACGTTTCATCATTTCCATATATTCCGGAGAATTGTTTTCTATATTAAACCCGCTGCCAAAAGTCATTATTACCATTTCAAAACCAACAGCGGCACATTGGTCTATGGCAGCCTTAACAGAAGCTTCGTCCGAGCGGCGAACGTGCATAAAAATAGGATTCTCTTGAGTCCAGGGTGCCATCATTCTCCAAAAACGGCATTCCGCTAACCCGCGGCGTTCATTATCAGTGGCATCTCTCAGCATTTCAAAAGCTGTGCATGAACGGAAAGTCATTCCCGGAGTTATTTCATAATCAGGACCAATAGGCGGGCATACTTCTAAACGCGCCGGTTTGTACTGTCCGTAATACCGTATTCCGGTAGCTTCATATTCCGGATGGTCGAACACCCAACGGACTGCCGGATTGTCTTTCATCGCTTCCATATCACCTCCCATGGCATAATCAGTCACTACAAAGAGCTGTGTAAAGCGATCTATATATTCACGAGGCGCGTCAGTCTGTGCAGGAGATTTCCGATAATTACGAGTGTAAGTACCCGGTTCCTGAGCCAACATACGTATTTCATGCGGTTCACCATAGTGCACTTTGGGAGCTGTTTCCGTTAAAGCCAGTATTTCAGATTTAAAAGAATTCAGAACAATCGAAGATTTTCCTTGATTTTCAACTTCTATCTGTTTTGACAGGATAGGAGCCCCATCATATAGCTCATAGATCACTTTTACCGTCACATTCCGTATCATTTCCGGTGCACGTGGGGCAGCTTTATATGTAAAAACAATCCGTTTGCCGGGAGCCGGCCATGGATTTTTGTTCGACAGCCATTCTTGTTTGGGACGATAGGGAAAACGTTCGATCGTTTCTCCCACTGTATGGCTCACATACGTGAATGCAGTGTCGCAACTTATCATATCCTCAATAAAATCGTTATTCAGAAAATTTTGAACCGGTTGTTTATAAAGCCCTCCTACCGGATATTCCATACCATTAATGGTCAATACAGCTTCCGGACGGATAGCACGCAGCTCTGCATTGCCATTCATCAAATTGTCAAATGCAATCGTTGCGACATTAGGAGATAATATGAATGTACGTGAGAGTAGCCCGTTACTAAGGCACAATTCTTTATCGGTAGTTGTCACTTTGGCTTGATAGGATGATCCGTCAATCAACCAATCTTTTTGAAGATTCAATGCAAGAGAATATTGTACTTGTAATGCACACAATATCACCAGGATGTGTTTTTTAAGGTGTTTCATATAACTCAATATATTAATAGATAAATTCAAACATAAGCAAAAATACAGGAGGTGCATAATTTATATACACACAAATATTGTAAAAAAGTACGGTTTTCAATCTATATGAACAAAATAAGCACATTTTATGGAGGATTTGAACACATTTCTACTAAAAAAGTCTATCGGCAGAATTAAATATACACAAAGTCAACTCCGCCAACCGGTCAAATAAATCAAGAATATGACTCTTTATCCCATTAACCTGTATGTTCAGAAAGCAAATCCGGTGCCTGCTAAAAGATTAATGAAGCTGTCAGTATCATAAAAAACGTGAGTTCTTTTCGTCCTCATATGAATTTATTTCGTATTTTTGCGTGGACATCCCCTTTTTTGATGTTCAGGAAGATTATTTGTTGTAAAAGCAAAGTGAAGATTGATTTATGAGTGACGAAATTAACGAGATACCGGAAGAACATTCAGACTACAAACCGGCGGACGCACGGGACGAAAACGTAAAACACCAGTTAACAGGCATGTATCAGAATTGGTTTCTGGACTACGCCTCATACGTTATTCTGGAACGTGCCGTACCCCATATCAACGACGGTTTGAAACCTGTGCAACGCCGTATCCTGCATTCTATGAAACGTCTGGACGACGGGCGATATAACAAAGTGGCAAATATTGTGGGACACACGATGCAGTTCCACCCTCACGGTGACGCTTCTATCGGTGACGCTCTGGTGCAACTCGGACAGAAAGATTTGCTAATCGACTGTCAGGGTAACTGGGGTAATATCCTTACGGGAGATGGTGCTGCCGCCCCCCGTTATATCGAGGCGCGTTTATCCAAGTTTGCGCTGGATGTTGTCTTCAATCCCAAAACTACCGAATGGAAATTGTCATACGACGGACGAAATAAGGAACCAGTCACTCTTCCTGTGAAATTCCCGTTATTACTGGCGCAGGGAGTGGAAGGTATCGCCGTCGGGCTTTCTTCCAAGATACTGCCGCACAACTTCAACGAACTTTGCGATGCCTCTATCAACTACCTCCGTGGAGAAGAGTTCCAACTATATCCCGATTTCCAGACGGGTGGTTCTATCGACGTAGCCAAATACAACGACGGCGAACGTGGCGGAGCCGTAAAAGTACGTGCGAAAATCAACAAGCTGGACAACAAAACCCTTGCTATCACGGAAATCCCTTACGGAAAAACCACTTCATCCGTAATCGACTCTATCCTGAAAGCTGTTGACAAGGGAAAAATCAAAATCCGCAAGGTGGATGACAATACGGCTGCCAACGTAGAAATACTGGTACACCTCGCCCCCGGCACTTCGTCGGACAAAACGATTGATGCACTATACGCTTTCACCGACTGCGAAGTGAGCATCTCTCCCAACTGCTGCGTGATTGACGACAGCAAACCTCATTTCCTCACCGTCAGCAAAGTCCTGAAAAAGTCGGCAGACAACACGCTGGATTTGCTGAAGCAGGAACTGGAAATCAAGAAAGGGGAAATCCTGGAAGCACTGCATTTCGCTTCCCTCGAAAAGATATTTATCGAAGAACGTATCTATAAAGACAAAGAGTTCGAGCAGTCCAAAGATATGGACGCTGCCTGCGAACACATCGACGAACGGCTGACCCCGTTCTATCCGAGCTTTATCCGTGAGGTGACCAAGGAGGATATCCTCAAACTAATGGAAATCAAAATGGGACGTATCCTGAAGTTCAACTCGGACAAAGCGGACGAACTCATTGCCCGGATGAAAGAGGATATTGCCGAAATTGACGACCACCTGGCACACATCGTCGACTATACCGTCAACTGGTATCAGATGTTGAAGAACAAATACGGCAAGAACTTCCCTCGTCGTACCGAACTGCGTAACTTCGACACGATCGAAGCCGCCAAAGTGGTGGAAGCCAACGAAAAACTTTACATCAACCGCGAAGAAGGATTTATCGGAACAGCCTTGAAGAAGGACGAGTTCGTAGCCAACTGCTCGGATATCGACGACGTGATTGTCTTCTTCCGCGACGGGAAATATATCGTCACTCCGGTAGCCGACAAGAAATTTGTAGGCAAGAACATACTTTATGTCAATGTCTTCAAGAAGAATGACAAACGTACAATCTATAATGTCACCTACCGCGACGGCAAGGAAGGCACAACCTATATCAAGCGTTTTGCAGTCACTTCCGTTGTCCGCGACCGCGAATATGACGTCACGCAAGGAACACCGGATTCACGTATCACTTATTTCAGTGCCAATCCGAACGGGGAAGCCGAAATCATCAAGGTGACTTTAAAACCGAATCCGCGTGTGCGGCGTATTATCTTCGAGCGTGACTTTAGTGAGATCAGTATCAAGGGACGACAAGCACAGGGAGTTATCCTGACCCGCCTGCCGGTACACAAGATAGCCTTGAAACAGAAAGGCGGTTCCACACTCGGCGGACGTAAGGTATGGTTTGACCGTGATATCCTCCGTCTCAATTATGACGGACGCGGCGAATATCTGGGCGAGTTCCAGAGCGACGACACCATACTCGTTGTGCTGAACAACGGTGACTTTTACACCAGCAACTTCGACCTGAGCAATCACTACGAAGACAACGTAAGTATTGTCGAGAAATTCGACTCCAACAAGGTATGGACTGCCGCGCTATATGATGCCGACCAGCAGAATTACCCGTACCTGAAACGTTTCTGCTTCGAAGGTTCCAACCGTAAGCAGAACTATCTGGGCGAAAACAAGAATAACCGCCTCATCCTGCTGACCGACGAGTTTTATCCCCGTCTGGAAGTCATATTTGGCGGACACGACAATTTCCGTGATCCGTTGAATATCGATGCGGATGAATTCATTGCTGTCAAAGGTTTCAAAGCCAAGGGAAAACGTATCACTACCTATGCAGTGGAGACGATCAATGAGCTTGAACCAACTCGCTTCCCCGAACCCTCACAAGAACAACAGGAAGTTCCTGAAGAGGAGCCGGAAAATCTGGATCCGGACAGCGGCAAGAGCGAAGGCGATATTATTGATGAAATCACCGGGCAGATGAAATTATTCTGATGAAGAAAAAACTAATATACTTGGGGCTGACAGGATGCATCCTGTTCGCCCTTTGCACAAAATTACAGGCACAGATTGATTCCCTGCAGGCTCATCGTTATGTAACACGTGCCACCATGTACGGCATCGGTTTTACCAATGTGTTCGACACCTACCTGTCACCACAGGAATATAAGGGAATCGACTTCCGCATTTCCCGCGAAACAATCCGTATGACAAAGTTGTTCGATGGTAATGTTTCCGTACAGAATTTCTTTCAGGCAGATATCGGCTATACGCATAACCGTGCCGACAACAACAATACATTCTCCGGATTAGTCAACTGGAATTACGGCCTGCATTACCAGTTCCGCCTGACGGAGAACTTCAAATTACTGGCCGGAGGACTGATAGACGCCAACGGCGGCTTTGTCTACAATCTCCGTAACACGAACAATCCGGCTTCCGCAAGGGCATACGTCAATCTGGACGCTTCAGGAATGGCTATCTGGCATCTCAAAATCAAACGCTATCCAATGGTGTTGCGCTATCAAGTGAACCTTCCTGTCATGGGAGTTTTGTTCTCGCCGCACTACGGGCAGTCTTATTACGAGATTTTCTCATTGGGCAATGCCGGCGGAGTGATTAAATTCACTTCTTTGCACAACCAGCCTTCCCTCCGGCAAATGCTCTCGATTGACCTGCCGATAGGATATACCAAAATGCGCTTCAGCTACCTGGCTGATTTGCAGCAATCCAACGTTAACAATATCAAGACACATACCTACTCACACGTATTCATGGTAGGATTTGTGAAAGACCTATACCGTATCCGAAATAAGAAAGGAACCGCTCTTCCTTCATCGGTTAGAGCTTACTAAGAAAACAAAATTTAATGTTGAAACTTCAAGTGAGAGATCAATTAATGATGAGAAATAAGATTAGACAAATACTTTGGCTGCTCTGCTGCCTTCCGGTGCTGACTGGTTGCATTGGAGAAGATGACTACGCCAATGATCCCAGAGGTAATTTCGAACAACTATGGAAGATCATTGACGAACAGTATTGTTTCCTGGATACGAAAGGTATTGACTGGGATGCTGTTCATGACGAATACAGCAAACTGATTATTCCATCGATGTCCAATGATGACCTGTTCGACATCCTAAGCCAAATGCTTTATATCTTGAAAGACGGGCATGTCAATCTATCTTCTGCCAGTCGTATTTCTTATTACGATGCATGGTATCAGGGCTACCCTTGGAATTATAGAGAAGATATTCTTTATAACTATTATCTGGGTAGTGCCAATTCAGGCTATCGCACATCCGCTGGTCTTAAATATAAAATATTCGACAATAACATAGGATACATACGTTATGAAAGTTTCAGTGCCGGAGTTGGAGATGGCAATTTGGATGAGGTCCTTTACTATTTACAAATCTGCAATGGACTAATTATCGATGTCCGTGATAACGGAGGAGGTAATCTAACCAATTCTTCACGCATAGCTGCCCGGTTCACTGATAAACTGGCATTAACAGGATATATCCAACATAAGACAGGTCCGGGACACAATGATTTCTCAGAGATGGAACCCATTTATTTAGAACCCTCCAACAGTATTCGTTGGCAAAAAAAGGTCGTGATACTAACCAATCGTCGATGTTATAGTGCCACAAATGATTTTGTTAACGTAATGCGCAGCTTAAACAATGATAACGAGGATAAAAGAATCATCCAGCTGGGCGATCAGACTGGTGGTGGATCAGGGCTGCCATTTTCATCAGAATTACCCAATGGCTGGAGCGTCCGCTTCTCTGCCAGCCCCCACTTTGATAAGTATGGAAAGTCATTGGAAGATGGAATAAAACCTGATGTATACGTAAACATGGATAAGATTCTGGAAGAAGGGATAGAGCAGGGTGACATAGAATCACAAAAGAAAGATCCACTGATTGAAAAGGCATTCGAAATCTTAAGTGAATAACTTTATTGCCGAATTATTTGCCAAATCAGAAAATCTTCCTATCTTTGCACCGCTAAACAAAAAAGCTACACATGCGGATGTGGCGTAATTGGTAGCCGCGCCAGACTTAGGATCTGGTGCCGTGAGGCGTGTAGGTTCGAGTCCTATCATCCGCACCAAAATAAACTAGAAAGCCTTCAAGATACGTTCTTGGAGGCTTTTTAATTGCTTACAATATGAAGAAACATCAACTTTGCTGTATTGGTCACATCACATTAGATAAAGTAGTTACCCCTCAAAGCACTGTTTATATGCCGGGAGGAACCGCTTTTTACTGTTCACACGCCATTCGTCATTTCAATGATATCGACTATACACTGGTCACGGCAGTTGGTGCAACAGAAATGAACGTTGTAAAACAGCTGCGTAAGGTCGGCATTGATGTCACTGCATTGCCCAGCCGGCATTCCGTATATTTCGAGAACATCTACGGGACCAATCCCGATGACCGTACCCAACGTGTACTGGCAAAAGCTGATCCTTTCACCGCTTCCCAACTCCGTGAGATAGACGCGGAGATTTACCACCTCGGCTCCCTGCTGGCCGACGACTTCTCACTGGAAGTAATCAAGGAGCTTTCCCTAAAAGGATTGATTGCAGTAGACTCACAAGGTTACCTGCGTGAAGTACGTGACACTCATGTATATCCGACAGACTGGACCGACAAGCGGAAAGCCTTACGATATATCCATTTCCTGAAAGTCAACGAACACGAAATGGAAGTGCTGACCGGACTTTCCGATCCTCACGAAGCCGCCCGGCGGTTGCATGAATGGGGAGTAAAAGAAGTGTTAGTTACATTGGGAAGCATGGGCTCACTTATTTTCAACGGGACGGACTTTTTCCGTATCCCGGCTTATAAGCCTGCGCAAGTGGTGGACGCGACAGGCTGCGGTGATACATATACAATCGGCTATCTGTATCAACGGGTATCCGGAACCGGCATTGAGGAGGCGGGGCGTTTCGCCGCTGCGATGTCGACACTGAAAATCGAGAAATCCGGTCCTTTCAACGGCAACAAAGAAGATGTCTTCCACTGCATAGAGACAGCGGAAGAAATGTTTTAAGGTCACTATTGCTATTTCACATCGGTTCCTTTTGTGTTAAAATCGGACATTCCTGTATTTTCCAAAATCTTTTTTGCCTTTCGTTTGTTCACTTTGTTACTTTCGCCAAATAGCGGCAGAAAAAGACTTCAACCTAAATAGTAACAAATGGAAAAATTTAATGCAATGAGGACTAGACTTTTACAACATCTTCAGAAGAAAACCACTTGGTTTAAGAGCATAGTGGCGCTCACTTGCTTATTGCTTACCTCTGCATCTGCCTTTGCACAAACAAAGACGGTGACGGGTACGGTAACAGACGCTGCTAATGAACCACTAATAGGCGCATCGGTGCTCGTACAAGGAACTTCCACCGGAACCATTACAGACATGGACGGTAAGTATTCAATCTCTGTCACCCCGGACGACGTACTGGCATTTTCCTATGTGGGAATGACCTCGCAGAGCGTCAAGGTCGGTGCGCAGACCGTTATCAACGTCACCCTGAAAGAAGATTCGCAAGTGCTAGCCGAAACGGTAGTTATCGGATATGGTAGTGCTAAGAAAAGGGACTTGACAGGTTCTATCACCAACATCAAAGGAGAAGAACTTGCCAACAAACCTGCCATGAACCCTCTTTCTTCCTTACAGGGAAAAGTGGCCGGCGTGCAAATCGTAAACTCCGGACGTGCCGGCTCCGACCCGGAAATTCGTATTCGCGGTACAAACTCTATCAACGGATATAAACCTTTGTATATCGTTGACGGACTATTCAACGATAACATCAACTTCCTCAACCCGGAGGATATCGAATCCATGGAGATTCTGAAAGACCCGTCTTCACTGGCGATCTTCGGTGTCCGTGGTGCTAACGGTGTGATTATCATCACCACCAAAAAAGCCAAAGAAGGACAAACACTGGTAAATATAAACACCTCCTTCGGCTTCAAGAAAGTAGTAGATAAGGTGAAGCTGGTAAACGGATCGCAATTCCGTGAGTTATACAGCGAGCAGCTCGCCAATCAGGAAGACGCCCCGTTCGACTTCACCGGCTGGAATGCAAATACCGACTGGCAGGATGAAATCTTCCAGACAGCTTTTATCACCAACAATAATATAAGCATTACGGGAGCTTCGCCCAAACATAGTTTCTATCTGGGTGTAGGTTACTCGTATGAACAGGGCAACATCGAACATGAGAAATTCAGCAAAGTGACGATTAATGCAAGTAACGATTACAAGATTACGGATTATCTGAAAGTCGGCTTCCAGTTCAACGGGGCACGTATGCTTCCCGCCGACTCCAAACAAGTACTGAATGCCCTCCGTGCCACCCCGATCGCTCCGGTATATAATGATGAATACGGACTATACAGTGCACTGCCGGAATTTCAGAAAGCACAGATCAACAATCCAATGGTAGACGTCAGTCTGAGAGCAAACACCACCAAAGCCGAGAACTACCGGGCGTCCGGTAATATCTACGGTGAAGTGGACTTCCTGAAACATTTCAACTTCAAAGCGATGTTCTCTATGGACTATGCTTCCAATAACGGACGGACATACCAGCCTATCGTAAAAGTGTACGACCCCACTGTCAGCGGGAATATAGCCACCTTGGGAACAGGCAAAACCGAGGTCAGCCAGTTCAAGGAAAATGAAACGAAAGTACAGAGTGACTATGTGTTGACATATACGAACAGCTTCGACAATGGCAACCATAACCTGACTGCTACTGCAGGTTTCACGACTTATTACAATTCCCTGAGCCGCCTGGACGGAGCACGCAAACAAGGTGTAGGTCTGGTGATTCCCAACGATCCGGACAAATGGTTCGTGAGTATCGGTGATGCAGCCACTGCCACCAATGGAAGCACGCAGTGGGAACGCAGCACACTGTCCATGCTTGCACGTGTTATCTACAACTATAAAGGCAAATACCTGTTCAACGGTTCGTTCCGTCGCGACGGTTCTTCCGCTTTCTCTTATACGGGCAACGAATGGCAGAACTTCTTCTCTCTGGGAGGCGGCTGGCTGATGTCCGAAGAAGAATTCATGAAAGATATCAAATGGCTCGATATGTTGAAAATCAAGGCTTCTTACGGTACAGAACCTAGATAAAGCCTACCCTGCCGAGCCGTTACTGAGCAACGCTTATTCCGCCGTATTCGGCAAACCGTCTATCATCTATCCGGGCTATCAGCTTGCCTATCTGCCCAATCCAAATCTCCGTTGGGAAAAAGTGGAAGCTTGGGAAGCCGGATTTGAAACGAATCTTCTCCGCAACCGACTGCATTTTGAAGGTGTTTATTACAAGAAAAACACCAAAGACCTGCTGGCCGAAGTTCCCGGTATTTCCGGAACAATTCCGGGGATAGGTAACTTGGGACAGATTCAGAATAAAGGAGTAGAAATGGCTGTGACCTGGCGCGACCAGATCGGCGAATGGGGATATTCTGTCAGTGCCAACCTGACCACCATCAAAAATGAAGTGAAGAGTCTGGTTCAGGAAGGATACTCTATCATCGCCGGAGACAAGCAGCAAAGTTATACAATGGCAGGCTATCCGATCGGTTACTTCTACGGTTATAAGGTAGAAGGCGTTTATCAGTCGCAAGCCGACATAGACGCATCGCCCAAGAACACGCTCGCCACCGTCACCCCCGGTGACTTGAAATTCGCAGATGTCGACGGAAACGGAGAAATTACTCCGGAAGACCGTACCATGATAGGTAATCCTACCCCGAAAGTAACTTACGGTTTCTCCCTCGGAGTGAACTACAAGAACTGGTCGTTGGGGATCGACATGATGGGACAAGGCGGTAACAAGATATTCCGCACGTGGGATAACTATAACTTCGCCCAGTTCAACTACCTCGAACAACGGCTGGACCGTTGGCACGGGGAAGGTACTTCCAATACCCAACCGTTGCTGAACTCCAAGCACTCTATCAACTACCTGAATTCGGATTATTACATCGAAAGCGGCAACTTCTTCCGTATCCGTAACGTACAACTTGCCTATGCATTCGACAAGAGCCTGCTTGCCAAAATCCGCCTGCAAGCCCTGAAAGTGTATGTCAACATACAAAACTTGAAAACATGGAAGCATAACACCGGATATACCCCGGAATTGGGAGGAACCGCCACCGCATTCGGCGTAGATAACGGAAGCTATCCCGTACCGGCAGTCTATACGTTCGGTATCAACCTGACATTCTAATGGCAAGATAGTAGCGTAGGGGCGAAAGAGGAGAAAGCATGCAGGCCCCTTGCGAAACTTCAGCAACTTTAATCTTTAAAACTATAATTGTATGAAACTAGATAAATATATATTTTCAACCTTTATTGCTGCGGCCGCACTCACTTTGGGCAGTTGCAGTGACTTTCTGGACCGCAGTCCGCAAGGACAGTTTACAGAAGACGATAATCCCAATGCGCTGGTCAACGGTAAAATCTACAATGTCTACACGA
>ERZ1036464.725-NODE-725-length-13514-cov-20.842930_pt1 | contig 13514 bp, 7 predicted proteins | sample MGYA00514230_ERZ1036464 | MGnify/ENA primary metagenome ERZ1036464 (study PRJEB33795, sample SAMN09464918) | human gut metagenome | isolation source: Bloodstream | host: Homo sapiens | place: USA: Stanford, California | collected 2016-06 ... | reverse complement strand
AACCGAAGGTCGAAAGCACCGCTGTCAGAGAAATGAGAACGGAAATAAAAAAGATATTAGAAAAAAAGTAATTACGAAAGGCTCGTAACTAAAATATGTTTGTATATTTGCGAAACAACTTTGATAAAAACAATAAAATATGAAATACTACAAATTGTTTGCCATACTGATTCTGACTGGGATGATGTCTTGCTCCGGTGAAAAGAAAGAGAAAGATTCCGAAGAAAGCGTAGAAACCGTTCTGCCGGACGAGACAAACGAGGTGACGGTGATGAAGTTGAATACTACTGATTTCAACCACGAACTGATCAGTAACGGCAAACTGTCAGCCCGAAACTTTGTCGACCTAAAATTCGAATCGGCAGAACCGATCGCCAAGATATATGTGAAGAACGGCGATCGCGTGACGAAAGGGCAAAAGCTCGCAGAACTCTCTACCTTCCGCCTTGCCAACAAGACAGCGCAAGCCAAAGATGCACTCGAACGCGCCAAACTGGAACTGCAAGACGTACTGATCGGACAGGGTTACAAACTGGAAGATTCTACAAAAGTACCGCCCGCAACCATGCAGTTAGTCAAGGTAAAAAGCGGGTATGACCAGGCACTGATCTCTTGGCAGCTTGCCGAATACGAACAACGAAACGCAGTCCTGACCGCCCCTTTCGAGGGTGTCGTCGCTAACCTGTTCGCCAAACAGTTCAACACGGCTTCTACCTCCGATGTTTTCTGTTCCATTATCGATACCCGCACATTGGAAGCCGCTTTCACAGTTTTGGAAAGCGAACTGCCGCTTATCAAAACAGGCGATCGTGTAGAGGTAGCTCCTTTTGCCTTGTTCGATGTCACGGCTGACGGCCGTATATCCGAAATAAACCCGCTGGTAGACAAAGACGGGATGGTACAGGTGAAAGCTGCCGTAAACGATAAAGGTCAGTTGTTCGAAGGGATGAATGTACGAGTAAGTATCCATCGTTCGCTGGGTAAACAGTTGGTCGTTCCCAAAAGCGCTGTCGTACTCCGTTCCGGCAAACAGGTTGTATTCACATTAACGGAAGACAAAGCATACTGGAACTATGTACATACAGGGTTGGAAAACGCAGACAGCTACACGATCGTCGACGGCCTGAAAGAAGGGGATACCGTGATCACAAGCGGCAACATCAATCTGGCTCACGAGGCACCGGTCAAGGTAATTGAAAATTGACAATTCATAAATCATAATTTATAAATCATAAATCATAGTTCTAATACATGATAAAGTTTCTACTACAACGCCCTATCGCGGTATTGATGGCTTTTACGGCTTGCTTTATCGTGGGACTGGTTACCTACTTCACCATTCCGGTGTCGTTGTTGCCGGATATTGCAATTCCGGAGATCACCGTACAGGTGTCCGGCCAGAATACTTCGGCACGCGAACTGGAAAACACAGTAGTAAAAACCATCCGCCAACAATTGATGCAAGTTGCCAGCCTGCGTGATATCCATAGCGAGACACGCGACGGAGCTGCCATCATACGCCTCAACTTCGATTTCGGGACGAATACGGACCTGGCTTTCATCGAGGTCAACGAGAAGATAGACGCAGCCATGAACTATCTGCCGCGTGAAGTAGAACGTCCGCGGGTAATCAAAGCCAGTGCAACCGACATTCCGGTGTTCTGCCTGAACTTGACTTTAAAAGGTGAAAGTGGAAAGGTGAAAGGTGAAAGTGAAACGGCTACACAAAACAACTCTCAACTTTCAACTTTCAACTCTCAACTAAAAAACGACGCTTTCCTCGACCTTTGCCAATTTGCCGAAACAGTGATCAAACGTCGGATCGAACAACTGCCCGAAGTGGCGATGGTAGATGTGACGGGGGTACTGAAACGGCAGTTGCAGATCGTTCCGGACATGAAACTGCTGAAAATGTCGGAAATCACGCTCGACGACCTGGAGGCGGCACTGACATCCAATAATATCGAACCGGGTAGCATGACCGTACGCGACGGCTATTACGAGTACAATATCAAGTTCTCGACACTGCTGCGCACACCGGAAGATGTCGAGAATATTTATATCAGGAAAAATAACCATATCTTCCAACTGAAAGATTTGGCACGCATCTCCGTCGTGCCGGAGAAAGAGACCGGAGCCTCCCTTTCCAACGGGAAACGGGCGGTAACACTGGCCGTAATCAAGCAGGCGGATGAAAATATGGATAACATGAAAGAGGCATTGGCAGAAGTGACGGATTATTTCGCTTCCGTTTACCCGGACATCGATTTCAGCATCAGCCGTAACCAAACGGAATTACTGGATTATACCATCTCGAATTTGAAACAGAACTTGTCGCTGGGATTCCTTTTTATTTGTATCGTAGCCATCCTTTTCTTAGGGGATATCAAGAGCCCGGCAGTAATCGGGTTAAGTATGGTGGTAAGCTTGGTTATCAGCTTCCTGTTTTTCTATCTCTGCAAGATGTCACTGAATATCATTTCTATCTCCGGGCTGATCTTAGCTTTGGGTATGATGATCGACAGTTCGATCATCGTAACAGAAAACATCACTCAATACAGGGCACGCGGGGATTCGCTGGAAGAGGCTTGCAATAAAGGAACGACCGAGGTAATCACCCCGATGCTGAGTTCCACTTTTACAACGATTGCCGTTTTCGTCCCACTTGTGTTCATGAGCGGAATAGCAGGAGCAATCTTCTTCGACCAGGCCTTTGCCGTCACCGTCGGACTGATGGTTTCCTATTTCACGGGAATCATGCTGCTGCCGGTACTTTATAAACTGGTATACAGCATTCCGGATATCAAACACAAGGGTTTCAACATGCGGATCAACAATCTGGTGAAAGAGCATACATTGGACCGTTTCTATGATGCCGGAGTCGATTTCATATTCCGTCACAAAAAAGCGACCTTAATTTTTACAGCAGTTACAATTCCACTATGTGCTGTCCTGTTTTACGAAATACCGAAAAGCCGTATGCCGGAGATTGATCAGAACGAACTGATCGCCCATGTGGAATGGAACGAAAACATCCACATAGATGAAAATCAGTTTCGTGTCAGCCAGTTATTCGCATCTATCGACAATCAGGTGAAAGAACACACGGCCTATGTAGGCCAACAGCAGTTCTTGTTGAACCGGGACCGTGAAATGTCGGTTTCCGAAAGTGAACTGTATTTCAAGACGGAGAAACCGGACGGAATCACTCCTTTGCAGAAGTCAGTCGAAGAATGGATCAGAGCCCATTATCCGATGGCTGTAATCTCCTTCTCACCTCCCGAAACGGTATTCGAAAAACTGTTTGTGACGGGTGAGGCCGACATTGTCGCCGAATTGTACACCCGCAATAAATCCGAAGCGCCGGAAGCCTCCGTCCTGCATAAGATAGAACAGCAAATCGAGACGAAAACAGGGCATACACCTGTCGGCATCACCTTCGACAACCAGTTGAACATCACGATAGACAGGCAGAAACTTCTGCTTTATAACGTCGACTACAACGAAGTATACCGGTTGCTGAAAACAGCATTCAAGGAGAATGAAGTAGCAACGCTCCGCTCCTACCAGCAATATCTGCCAATCGCATTGGCCGGGGAAGAACAAACGGTTAACGAGGTCTTACAGAAAACATTGGTAAACACTGTTCCCGACGCGGAAGGCAATGTACGATATATCCCGCTGCAATCCCTGGTGCGTGTCACTCCGGGAGAGGATCTGAAAACGATCACGGCAGGGAAAAACGGAGAATACATTCCGTTCAGTTTCTATGATATAGACAATGCCGGACAGTTGATGGAAGACGTGAAAAAAGAGGTTGATACCGACTGGGATATTGATTTTTCAGGCAGTTTCTTCTCCAACCGGCAGATGCTGAACGAACTGGTCGTGATTTTGTTCATTTCGATCCTGCTGATGTATTTCATCCTGGCAGCCCAATTCGAAAGTTTCCTGCAACCGCTCATTGTGCTGCTCGAAATCCCGATCGACGTGGCCGCCTCCTTACTGGTACTGTGGATATGCGGCCATACTATGAACCTGATGAGCGCCATCGGTATCGTCGTGACCTGCGGTATCATCATCAATGACTCCATCCTGAAACTGGATGCCATCAACGAACTCCGCAAAGAAGGAGTCCCACTTATGGAAGCCATACATGAAGCCGGACGGCGGCGCCTGCGTCCTATCATCATGACATCATTAACGACAATATTCGGAATGGTTCCGCTGCTTTTCACATTCGATATGGGTAGTGAACTTCAAAAGCCGCTCTCCATCGCCATGATCTCGGCCATGCTGATCGGTACGGCAGTCAGCCTTTTTGTCATACCGCTGATATACTGGTTCATTTATCGCAAACATGACATTAAAAAATTGAAAGTTGAAAATTAGAAATTATGGACAGAAAATTCGTTTATAGATACATCATCACTTTGCTGATGCTCTTATGCGTACTTCCGGGAAAAGCACAGCTCACGCTGACACTGGAACGGACTATCACACTGGCAGCAGACAGTTCGCTGGACGCTTTCCGGTACAAGAACATGTACCTGGCCGGATACTGGGAGTACCGGACCTACAAGGCAGGCCGTCTGCCGAGCCTTACCCTGAATCTGACACCGGCACAATACCGCCGTTACTTCACTCAACGATACGACTCGGAAGCAGATATCGACGAATATCGAAAACAACAATCGTTTTATGCGGGCGGGCAATTGGAGATCGAACAAAATTTCGACCTCTTAGGCGGTACGTTCTATTTGGATACGGATTTGGATTATATGCGCTATTTCGGCGACCGGACCTATAACCAGTTCTCATCGGTTCCGATCCGCCTCGGCTACCAACAAGATTTATTGGGATATAACGCTTTCAAATGGGAACGGAAAATCGAGCCGTTGAAATATGAGAAGGTCAAGAAAGAGCTATTATATAATGTAGAGCAAATGAGCGAACAGGCAACGACCTATTTCTTCGCCCTGGCAATGGCACAGGTGGAATACGATCTGGCCAAGGAAAATGTCGCCACTACCGACACGCTATACCGGACAGGGCAGGAACGGCATAAGATCGCTTCTATCAGCCAGGCAGACTTGCTGACACTGAAATTGGATGCAGTAAACGCACGCAACACATTGAAAAATGCGGAAATCGCCCTGAAACGTGCCATGTTCAGCCTCGCCTCTTACCTGAACTTCGACAAGAATACGGAAATACGCCTGCGCCTCCCGAGCCGTCCGCGCGATATGGAAATCTCTGTCGACAAGGCGCTCGAACTGGCACGTACAAATAATCCGACCTTCCTGGAACTGCGCCAGCAAATATTAGAGGCTCAGCAGCAGGTAGACAAGACTAAGAAAGAAGCGATGTTCAACGCTCAGATCAATGCCAGCATCGGGTTCAACCAGGTGTCCAAGAACATACAGGACGCCTACAAAAATCTGCAACAGCAGGAAATCGTCTCTTTGTCCGTTTCGATCCCGTTGGTAGACTGGGGCGTACGAAAAGGGAAGCATAATGTCGCCAAGAATAACCTGCTTGTCACAGAAACATCCGCCAAACAAAAAGAATTGACAGTCGAAGAAGACGTGATTATGACAGTCGGCGATTTCAATATCCAGCAGGCCCTGATCGGAAGCGCCGAAGAAGCAGTAGACCTGGCAGAGACAGCCTATAGTGAAACCAAGCAGCGCTTCATGATCGGAAAAGCAGATATCAACAGTCTTACCCTGTCGCTAAACCGCCAGCAGGAGGCGCAGCGAAACTATATTTCGGCTTTGCAGAACTACTGGCTAAGTTATTATAAGATCCGAAAATTGACGTTGTATGACTTCGAAACGGGGATTTCTCTTTCGAACGAGTTCGAGTATAAGTACGGATTGTAACAAAGAATGAATAATGAGTGCATCTCCTAAAATATCCTCTTTCACCATCATCGTCACCTTCCTTTGCGTGGCGCTGGCGGGAATCGCTTTCATACCGCTGCTACCGATCAAGCTGTCGCCGTCGCGCACGCTGCCGCAGCTAACTATCAGCTATAACATGCCAGGCAATTCGGCACGCGTGATAGAGATGGAAGTGACCTCGCGGCTCGAAGCAATGTTAGCACGCATCAAAGGGATCAAGGAGATCAATTCCACCTCCGGCAACGGATGGGGATATGTCACGCTCGAGCTGGACAAGCATACCAATATCGACGCCGCCCGTTTCGAAGCATCTACCATCATCCGGCAGACATGGCCCAGCTTGCCGGACGGACTGAGCTATCCGGTTCTGGAAATGAGCCGGCCGGACGATAAGGAAGCACGGCCCTTCATGAGCTACACACTGAATGCGGCAGCCACTCCCATATTCATTCAACGCTTTGCCGAAGATCAGATAAAACCCCACCTAAGCGGGATTCCCGGCATCTACCGCATCGATGTCAGCGGCGCCACCCCGATGGAATGGCGACTGGAATATGACAGCCGTCAGCTGGCAACGTTAGGTATCAGCATCCCGGATATACAGAAAGCGATCAGCCAGTATTATCAAAAAGAATTCTTAGGGACCGGGAACGTGGAAACTCAGTTGGCAACTTCGCGCGAAGGAGGACAAAACAGCCAGTGGATACGTCTCGCTTTGGTTCCTGAAAACGAAACAGATGGATTCAACCCATCGCTTATAACCGTCCTGAACAAAGACGGCAAGCTGATCCGCCTGGACCAACTGCTAAAAGTCACCCGCCAGGAAGAGGCTCCGCAGAGTTATTACCGTATCAACGGTTTGAATTCCATCTACCTGTCCATCCGCGCCGAGGAGACAGCGAACCAGCTGGAACTTGCCAAACTAGTAAAAGCCGAAATGGAACATATCCGCACCTTGCTTCCTCCCGGCTATGAAATACATACCAGCTATGACGCTACCGAATTCATCCGGGACGAGCTGAACAAAATTTATGTCCGTACAGGGCTCACCGTCCTGATCCTACTGATGTTCGTTTTGCTGATCACACGCGAGCTAAAATATCTGTTTCTGATTGTCATCAGTCTTTCGATCAACCTCTGTATAGCAGTCATCCTTTACTATCTGCTAGGGTTGGAAATGCAGCTTTATTCGCTGGCCGGCGTCACAATCTCGCTTAGCCTGGTGATCGACAACACAATCGTTATGACGGAGCATATCCGAAACCGACACAACCGGAAGGCCATCCTGTCCATACTCGCAGCGACCTTGACAACGATGGGTGCACTGGTCATCATCTTCTTCTTAGACGAAAAAATACGCCTCAACTTACAGGATTTTGCAGCTGTCGTCATCATCAATTTAGGAGTTTCCCTGTTGATCGCGCTTTTCCTGGTTCCCGCCCTGATCGATAAAATGAACCTGGAATGGAAAAAAAGCGGGAAAAAGAAAACATCCGGAGAAGAGACCGGGCCTACATGGAGAAATCGGATCAGGAAAAGGACGAACCATTTTCTCAAGCGTTTCCCCGTCTACTACAACCGGTACTATCAATGGCAAATCAACTTTCTCTGCGGATGGAAGAAACTGGCATGTTTCATTTTACTGTTAGCATTCGGCATTCCGGTTTTCCTGTTACCGGAGAAAATCGAATACGACACGAAAGACAAGAAGAAGGTCTACACGGCAACAGATTCCCTGCTGATCGAGAAATATAATAAATTCGCCTCTAACGAGACGTATAAGGAAAAAATCAAACCCATCGTCGATAAGGCGTTAGGCGGAACCCTGCGCCTGTTTGTCCAGAAAGTATATGAAGGAAGCTACTTCACCCGCAACGAAGAAACAGTTCTATCTGTCAGCGCATCGCTCCCGAACGGGACGACCCTGTCACAAATGAATACCCTGATGGGACGAATGGAGGCCTATCTCAGCACCTTCAAAGAGATACGGCAATTCCAGACCAATGTCTACAGTGCACGTCAAGCCGGTATCCGTATCTACTTCACGAAAGAGAGCGAACGGAGCGGTTTCCCATACACCCTGAAAAGCAAGATTATCAGCAAAGCACTCGAGTTAGGGGGTGGCAGCTGGCAAGTCTACGGCTTGCAAGACCAGGGATTCAGCAACGATGTACGCGAAGGAGCCGGCTCTTTCCGCATCGAGATGTACGGTTACAACTACGACGAGCTGTACGAATGGGCCGAACGGCTGAAAGCCAAGTTGCTCACCCACCGCCGCATCAAAGAGGTGCTGATCAATTCGGAGTTCTCGTGGTGGAAAGACGACTATCAGGAGTTCTACTTCAATCTCAACAAAGCCCGGCTGGCCCAGGAAGACATACAGCCGATCGACCTGTTCGCCTCCATCAACCCCGTTTTCGGGAAAGACATTTATACCGGGACGATCGTCGTCAACGAAGAGACGGAGAAGCTGAAACTCTCCTCCCGCCAGTCACAGGAATACGATGTGTGGAGCATGCAGTATGTCCCACAGACGATCGACGGCAAGCCTTACAAGTTAGCAGAGCTTGCCAGTGTCGAAAAAGGACAGATGCCGCAAAAAGTCTGCAAGGTAAACCAGCAATACCGCCTCTGCCTGCAATACGAGTATATCGGGGCTTCTAACCAAGGAAACAAGATACAGGAACGCGACCTGAAAGAAATCAACGCCATACTGCCGATGGGATATACAGCCAAGTCGGACAGCGCTTACTGGTACTGGGACAAGAAGGACAATAAACAATATCTTCTGTTATTGCTGATCATCGTCATTATCTTCTTTACCACCAGCATCCTGTTCAATTCGCTGAAACAGCCGTTGGCCGTTATCTTTGTGATACCGATCTCCTACATCGGCGTATTCCTCACGTTCTATTGGTTCAAACTGAATTTCGACCAAGGAGGATTTGCCTCCTTCGTCCTGCTGTGCGGTATAACTGTAAACGCAAGTATCTACATTTTGAATGAATACAACCAAATCCGGCAGCGTAAGCCGCTGATGTCGCCCTACAAGGCATATCTGAAAGCCTGGAATGCGAAGATCACCCCCATTTTCCTCACAGTCGTTTCGACCATCTTAGGTTTCATTCCGTTCATGTTAGGCCCGGATAAGGAAGCATTTTGGTTTCCACTGGCCGCCGGTACTATCGGCGGGCTCGCCATGTCCATCTTGGGGATCTTCCTCTATCTGCCTCTTTTCACATTGAAAAAACAACCCGAACCTTAACTCCTACCACTCAAATAGAGATTATCGTTTCTCATTAAAATATTTTGTATGCCCGCCGTTTGTACATTGTCAACAAAATGTCAACTCTAACATCTGCTCTTCAATAAAGCAAAATCTACTTTTGCAACCTCTTTAGGCCTGTTCCAATCTTTCTTTCCAAAAGGAAAACACACAGGCTTCTCTTTCTGTTTAAATAGGGTATACTTGCATCGGTCCATTTCCTTGCCATCTATTTGGCAATGCCTGACAGATAAGCTGTGAGAAGGTCTCCGCCTCTCAACCCACAGAACGCAGAGTTTTTTTCACATTTTAATAAATATAATTATGAATAATTTTTTTAGTTATCTGAGATTACTTTTACTCGCAACGAGTGGAATGTTACTATTGTGTATAATCTTCGCCATGAATCCGGAATTAGCAGACAGCACGCTGTCCGGAAAAGTTTGCTGGTTTCATTTCACATCTCTCTTATTAGCCGGTGGGGTTCTACTTATGGAATTTACAACAAGGAAAAGCCGTTTTATCTTTTCATTACCGGACGCCTTATTGCTGCTCCTATTCGGTATCGTACTGGTTTCTTACGACAAAGACGAGAATCTTCAACCGGAACGTTTCCTTTTCATCGCCCAGCTAGTCGCCCTCTGGTTTATGCTCAGAGGCGCTTTACAGGCACACCAGGAATTACGCCCGTTTTTCATTACGATCATCATATTCACCGGAATCGTTCCAGCCATCTGGGGGATCAGCCATTCTATCGATCCTGCTCCCATCACCCATCCGGTCTTCAGACTGCTTGAAACATCGCTGAAACCGGAACCTTTCTACGGCTATATCGCGGTCATTTTCCCGGTCTGCCGAATACGTTACTCCGTTTTAAGAATTGCGACAAAATCGCTTTGTGGGAATCCCGTACCTTCCTGTTCTATTTTTCTATTCTCGGAGCTACTTTGATTATCACGGCCTTACTCTTCAAAACCGACCAACCCGTATGGATGGCTGCCATCCTTTCCGGGATCTGGGTTTGCTGGATGAAGATGATCGGATGGAAACAGACGAAAGAAGCCATACAGAAACATATCCAACTGTTCGCCATCTCTTCGATTATCCTGTTTGTTATCATCGCGGCAATCATCCTAGTCGGAAATATCCAAAAAGCCCAGGCTGGAGACCGCCGGCTTTTGATCTGGAATATCACGACGCAGGCCATCATGGAACATCCGGTAACCGGCACGGGCATAGGCGGCTTTCCTGCCACATACGCAAAGGGACAATCCGCCTATTTCGAAACCGCTACCGCCTCTTCCAAAGAAAAACAGACCGCAACCTGTCCCCGGTATGCATACAACGAATATCTGCAGATAGGACTTGAGTTAGGTATTACAGGCTTGCTACTCTTTATCTTTTGGTTGGCATTTTCTCTCTATTACGGTATCAGACACAGACAAATAGGAGCATCCGGCGGAATTCTGGCGCTCGGAATCTTCGCCCTTTATTCCTATCCGCTCCAACTCCCGACTTATTGGGTCCTGCTCTTATTCCTGACTGTCATATGTGTGACCAATCCGAAGCACGACAAGCAACGGGCACAGAGGAGCATCCCGTATATCAGCGCCATCGCTGCCGCCCTCACCTGCATTCTTTTCTATGGACAGAAAGATACCTACTATAGCTATAAGGAATGGAAGACGCTTCAGGAATTATATCACGATCAGGCATACGAACAAGCAGCCAGCCGGTATACCGACCTGTTTGTCCAGTTATACCACCGGACAGATTTCCTATACGAAGGAGCAGAATGTTTCTATAAGACCGGGCAGCACGATATTGCCATCAAGTGGTTGGACAGGGCTTTAAAGTTAAGTGCGGCTCCCGAACTGTACTATGCAATTGCAGAAAACGAAGAGGCGATCAAGCAATACCGGAAAGCAGAAAGTTACCTACTGGAAATCAGTCGAATCCTGCCAGAACACGGATATACCTACTTCTTGCTCGCCAAACTATATACGCACCCCTCTTTTTCACATCCGGACAAATTCCATAAGGCTGCCAAAAGGTTTCTCGCCTTCCAGCCCAGTACACAAAACAACATAACGAAGGAGATGAAAGAGGAAATATTGCAAATCATCAGGAACTGGGATTTCGGTAAATAACAAACAGGAATTGAAGCATACCGATATGCCCATTCACCGGTATTGTCGTACCCCGGCATATCGGTACATTCATATATTATTCCACAACCGGAACCAGACGCACTTTCAAAGTTTCTTTCCGACCGGCTTTCACATCAGCATCAAAAACAATCCGGACGGAACCGGGATTCGGAGCATCGTAGCTGTGAGACGGAACATTATCGACCACTGAAAAGACAGCAGCCGAAGGGCTATCGATAATCACATGTAATTTCTTACCTTCTTTCGTCAACTCCATCGTGTGAGGATCGAGCAACTTAGGAGTGGCGGATGTGACCATTGTCCACCGGACGGAAGCCGGTTTGCCGGCAGCCTGCACCTGATCCGTTACCTGCAAATACCGCTCCTTCACAAGCACGACCTCGCGTGTCGCTTTTTTCAGACTACCGCCGAACAGTGAAGTCATATCCAAACTGGCCCCTAACCGTGCATCTTTCGTATAGGTAGCAAGGATCGGGACCGTTCCTTTTACCTGGTGTTTCTCTCCGTTCACCGTCAACGTATTATGTACAAAGTTATTATAGCGGAAAACATCCCAACGTTGCCCGTCCTGATTACCGTTCCACAAACGCACCCCCTCCTTTTCCAGCGAATAATACTCCTGCATACCCAAATCTTGCGCCCAGCGTACTCCCAGAGCTTCGAACACAAATGAGCCGGCATCCATATGGGCATGGTTGGCCGAAGCCGTTCCTCCTTTTATCCCGACATAAAAACCTTCTCCTTTGTCCCATCCGGTACGGATCAGGGCTACAGGCACTTTTCCATGTCCGGTCCAGATTTTCGAGACAGGCGGCGTCACTTCTTTCATATCGAAACGGGAACCATAGATCAGGATAATCGGCAAGAAACGCTCTTCCTCCGCAGTAAAATGCGTATCCTCGCGTGTCAGGAATATTTTTTCGTTCCAGAGCAAGGAAGGATCGCCCAATTTGGATGCATACCAAAACATGGCCGGAAAAGATTGAGTCGTTTCGCGTGCATCACTGAAATTGAAGGCAAGACCGGTCGTCCCTGCCATATACTGCATGAAGCGGGCCGAAGGCATAAAGCCCTCCACCGTACTCAGCCCACCGTCCGAACCGAGAGCCGATTCCAGCGCGGCGATCAACATCACGTTGAAACTCGTCCCATATCCCCAATAATTATATCCTTCCGGATAGTTGCCGTCAGGGGCATACACTTTCATCGACAGAGGGACAGACGACATAGCCCGTTCGATGACAGCAGCCGCCTCCTTGCCATCCGAGTCCAAAAGGGCAAGGGCTCCATATACCAAACCGGTATTGCAAACCTGGTTCCAGTTGTTTTCCGCCTTCAGGAACCAGTTATATTGTTTGTCGTTCGACGGAGCAAAACCTTTCTGAAGAATCGATTCACGTGCCAATCTCCTTGTCTCCGGAGACAGCTTATCGAACAGCCAGTCATAGCCGATCGCAACCGCCATCGTCATCTCGCCGACATCCAGAAAATGAGACGGGTTCCAGTCGTCAAACGAGCAGACAGACACCATCTCCTGCTCGGCACGCAGACGGTATTTATCTTCGCCGGTCATCCGATACACAAATGAAAGGTCGAAAATACGCTTCAACGCTTCACGGGAAACGGCCAACAGACGGCGTCCCTCTTTCTTATACGTCAGCGTCGGGCAGACCAACAACCGGTCGGCTTCTCCGACAATCTGATTATAGACGCGCTGCATTTCGGGATTATCTTTCAGACTTTCCCGTATCTGCCGTTCCTCGCCCTGCTTCATCAGCAAGCGGGGATGGCCGCTCACCCGATCATAATCAAAAGTCTGGGCGGCAAGACGGGTGCCGGCACACAGAAGGAAACAAGTAAAAATGAGATAAAGCGTCTTATTCATAATATCAGAATTATTTGAATGATTGATGAGGTAAAGATAGGAAAATAAAATTATCAAAACGATACCTCTATCCCATCTAATTTGAATTAGTAGGGCATCTTTTGGAAATTACCCGCAAGGGTAATATTTTTTAACATTCTATTTGATAGTAAATATCCTGATTAGGTTGTCAAAATGACAATTAGTAAAAGATAGTCGGAAAAGAATCTTTTGACGCGATTGTCCTATTGGCCTAAAGGGTGTTTTTCAAAAAAGAGACAGTCTGAACCTCTTGCATATTTAAAATA
>ERZ1036464.719-NODE-719-length-13566-cov-17.908223_pt1 | contig 13566 bp, 10 predicted proteins | sample MGYA00514230_ERZ1036464 | MGnify/ENA primary metagenome ERZ1036464 (study PRJEB33795, sample SAMN09464918) | human gut metagenome | isolation source: Bloodstream | host: Homo sapiens | place: USA: Stanford, California | collected 2016-06 ... | reverse complement strand
ATTTAGCTGGGGCACCATTGAAAACTGCTCGGTGTCGGGCAGCGTCAGCGGCACGAAGTGCGTCGGCGGTGTGGTGGGTGCTCAAAAGGCCGGTTCCATCACCGGATGCAGCTCCTCGGCCACAGTGAAGGGAACGGTCGATGTCGGCGGCGTGGCAGGAGAAAAATGGGGCTCCATGACCGCTTGCTATGCCACAGGCAACGTAACCTTAGAAATAGACTCCCCAAAGAATCTCTCTGGCGGCGGTCTGGTGGGATTCAACGGAGGAAGCAGCGTCCTTGCCTGCTATGCCACGGGCAACGTAACCAGTACGGGTAGTAGCACTGGCAATGTACATATCGGCGGCTTTTTGGGAAATAACTACACCACCGTGACCGCCTGCTATTGGAAGAACAATCATGAACAAGGTATCGGCTACAATAACAAAGTCACCGAAGCCACGAAGGTGGACGGCACTGACGTTACCTGGCAGAAAGCCGTTGATGCCATGAACACCGCCTTGCAGACCGCAGGCTCAAAGTGGCGTTACGAACTTAACGGAGCATTGCCTACCTTGAGGAAGTTGTAAACCGTTGCGGGCGGAAAAGTTACGCCCGCAACGGAAAGAACCAGAGTAATAAAATAACAGATATTATGAGGATAAGATTTTTTGCACTTGCAGCGCTCGCCCTCTCACTCGCCGCCTGCACACAGGACGAAGCGGGCTTCCTACCAGAAGGGGCGGAAGGCACACCCATCGTCTTCACCGCCACGGGGCTGAACCCCGCCGCGACAGCCACCGCCGGCACCCGTGCCCCAGCGGATGGCAATTGGACGGGTGTGCAGAGCGTGGCAGTTCTGATGGACGGCACGGTGAAGACGTACAACGTGACGCCCTCCACCGTCGATCTCACCAGCGCCACGCTGACCTCCACCGACCCGTACTACTGGACCAACCACAACGACATCACCGTCACAGCGTGGTGGCCCTACACCGCTGGCGAGACAACCCCACCTGCGGTAAAGGTAAAAGCCAACCAAAGTACCCAGAAAGACTTTGAGGGCAGCGACCTCATCGTAGCCGACGGACAGACGGTGACCTACGGTAGCCCCACGCTCCGCTTCACCCACCGCACGGCGCGAGTGACCATCGTTCTGACGGACTACACCGAGGGGCTGGCATCCGTGCAGCTGACGGGACTCTCCACTGAAGGCGACAACCCGGATATAATCGTCCCGTATGACAAGGGCAGCAACACCTACACCGCCCTCGTAGCCCCGCAAAGTGTAGCAGCTGGCACGGCCTTCATTACCTGCACCTTCACTAACGGCAAGACCTTCGTTTATAAGATGAAGAATGCTACCGACTGGCAGGCGGGCGGTGAATATACCTACACAGTCTCCCTCGCTGCGGCAAAAGACCCAGGATATACCATAGAGGGCAACGGCAGCTACACCGTGACCTCCGCTGATGGTCTGATGAATGTAGCCGAATTAGTGAACGGAGGTAAGACCGACATTAACATTACCCTCGACAAAAACATTGACCTCACAGGTAAAGACTGGACACCGATAGGCACAGACTACGACAACTCATACAAAGGCACCTTCGACGGTGGCGGCCATACCATTACGGGGCTGACCTTTACGACAAATGACGAATATGCGGGTCTGTTCGGCTGGCTCAATAGAGCTGGTACGGTGAAGAACGTGGTGATGGAGGGCGTACAGATAACAAGCCATCAAATATATGGCGGCAGTATTGGCGGCGTGGTAGGATATAGCTGGGGCACCATTGAAAACTGCTCGGTGTCGGGCAGCGTCAGCGGCACGGTGTATGTCGGCGGTGTGGTGGGTGCTCAAATAGACGGTTCCATCACCGGATGCAGTTCCTCTGCCACAGTGAAGGGAATGGTCGATGTCGGCGGCGTGGCAGGTCAGACGAATTCGAGTGCCACCCTGACCGCTTGCTATGCCACGGGCAACGTGACCTTAGAAATAGACCCCAAAAAGAATATCGCTGGCGGCGGTCTGGTGGGAATGAACGCAGGAAGCAGCCTCCTTGCCTGCTATGCCACGGGCAACGTAACCAGTACGGGTAGTAGCACTGGCAATGTACATATCGGCGGCTTTTTGGGAAATAACTACACCACCGTGACCGCCTGCTATTGGAAGAACAATCATGAACAAGGTATCGGCTACAATAAGAAAAGCACCGGAGCCACGAAGGTGGACGGCACTGACGTTACCTGGCAGAAAGCCGTTGCTACCATGAACACCGCCTTGCAGAACGCAGGCTCAGAGTGGCGTTACGAACTTAACGGAGCATTGCCTACCTTGAGGAAGCAGTAAACCGTCGGGCGGAAAAGTTCCGCCCGCAACGAACATGAACCGAAGTATAATCCCAATAAAGAAAGGAGGACGTGATGGAACACACGGAGAATCCACCATATATAGGTTTTGGCATCAAGGCATTGTCAATAATAATATAGACTCCAGTGTAAATATGGAAGCTGTAAGCCGGACATTGTCAAGATTGGTGCTCATTAAAGGCAACAAATCAAGTAATTAAATTAAAAACATGGGACTTTTTCACAGAGACAAGAAAAATAATGACGATGAGCCGGACAGTGTTCAAACCAATTCATTCTCTGATATTATGAATGGTTTGCAATACGCCGTAAACTGTGCACAAGATACATTGCAGAATCATCAGATACAAAATCTGACCAGACTTTTTGAAGGAACAAATGCAAATAACGCAAATACGTTCCAATCGAAAAAAATCATGGTTGGAGACAAGACTATTGATATTCCACTTATAGCCTTGATATCCCATCATTATCTTGCGATGGATAATGTGCAGATAAAGTTCAAGGCGAAGGTCGGAAGCGTGGAATCACAGATTCCAGAAAACAACTTATTGTTATCCAGCCCACAAAGAGCCAATCTCCAGATGCAGATGAGCAACATAAAACCGGATGCGGATGATGTCATGGAGGTTTGCGTCAATTTTAAGGTTCAGGAGACTCCGGAGAGCATTACTGATATACACATGGCCGGGCAACGTGCGTGAGCTTCGGCAGAAGATAATGGGAGCCGTATTACAGGCGCAGGAAGGTGTGGTCACGAAAGAGCATCTGGAACTTGCCGTGACGAAACTGACCTCACCTGTCAGCTTCGCCCTGCGCAATGACGCGGAGGATAAGGAGCGGATATTGCGTGCGTTAAAACAGACAAACGGCAACCGGAGTGCCGCTGCCGAACTGCTTGGAATAAGCAGAACAACTCTATATGGCAAACTTGAAGAATATGGATTGAAATATAAATTCAGGCAACCATAGCCGATTTTGTTGAATTTGACTATCTGCAAAGGTTTGTTATTCAAAAAATAATATTACCTTTGCATTTAGGAAAAGCGTTCTTTTGAATTACTGCAAAACGAGGTAAAACACAGAATTTCGCTGGTTTCTAAATCGTTACCTATTAAGCCGAGATATTTTGTAAGCTATTGAATTTTAGCAAGAAAGGAAATCCTTTATGTCTTCCCACGTGCGGGCTGAGCCGTACGCTGCATTCCGCCTTCTTACCGATGTATTTCAGGCTTCCTTCCATACTGCTAAGACTTTTTACAGGAAATACCTTGTCCGGAGAATCCTTACCTTCGTTTACACCTTTATACCTTTCTATCAGTTCCACGGCAATGGGAAGCAGCCTGACCACATAAGCGGCTTTAGTCTTTACCCTGTTCCCTATCAGCCAGGTTCCTCCGTCCGGATCCGTGTGTACATTCTTATAAGTAAGCTCTTTCAGATCCGCATACGCCAGACCGCTGAAGCACATGAAAACGAATATGTCACGGATGGCCTGTTGACGCTTCTGGGCTAATTTGACATGGATCACCCGCTGAATATCCTCCTCCGAGAGAAAAGGCCGTTTTTTGTATTCCGGCCTGCATTCGAATTTCTTGAACGGATGCTTGCGGATCCAACCTTCATCCATAGCCAGATACATCAGCCATTTGAGCGTATTGACACGTTCGAAGGCCGTGGACTTGGCCAGTCCGCGTACCGACAACATCCAGTTATAGTAGTTTTTTATAAAATCCGCATCCAGTGATGCCAGCGGGACATCTTCCGTTCCCAATTTGTCTTTCAGGTAACATAAAAGACATTTGTGGTCGTAAACCAGACCCACGTAGGTGCTTTTAGATTTTGTCTTCCCTATTTGGTTCCTGTAATCCTGGAGTTTCAGGTTGAAGATTTCCATTAATGAATGGACTTCTTCCCCAAGACCGGTATAACGGTCATAGACTTTCCTGGCCGTGATGAAAGTATCATGATCACAAATATACTGGTAATGCTTGTTGATCTGTGCCTTGATATTGTCCAGTTCCCGGTTTAGCCGTCTGGCCTCTTCGGACTTGCCCCTGGCACAGTTTCCTTTGGCATCCCATAAGGACAGGGATACGTCGCGCTTGCAACTGAAGCTGGCTGTCGTGCCATTGACAGTTATGCGTCCCATGACCGGAACACGACCGTTCTTGATTGCCTGGTTCTTGGTGTAAAATAATACTTTAAAGGTACTTCTCATGACTCAATTATTTTTGTTACAAAATTAATAATCATTGAGTTACATGAGGTTATGAAGAATAATGCAAACCGATGAAAAATAACCCTCCGAAACTGTGGGAAAAGCACATTGGACGAGGTAACGATTAGGTAACGGAACTCCCGACCAAATGTGCTTTTTCTTGCATCGTTTTTCAAAAGACAATAAAATCAATCCTTATTATTCTTCTGATTGCGAGCTGGATTGCATTTTTATGTTACCTTTGCTAAAAATCACCGCTTGTGATATAAGAAACATTGTCCGGTCCTCCTGTCAGTACAGCGCTTACTGTTCAATTGACTTTGTATATAGGCGATGCAGTAGGGCAGAAAGTATTTTCTACTCTCACTGTGGATGCAAAAGGAGTAGGTACTAATATTAACCGGGCATATATCAATGCTTTCCGTGCAATAAATGGCAATAATGTGAAAATACAAGAATTTATACGCGAAGGGAAAGAAAAAATTATCTCTTGGTATAATAGTAATTACAGGCAAATATTGGTAAAAGCGCAAAAAAGTGCTTCTATGCATGAGTATGATGCTGCATTGTATTATGTTACCTCTATTCCGGAATGTTGTGCCGGCTATGAGGAAGCTAGTAAACTGATAGACACTTATTATACTCAATATGTGAATTATAATTGTCAATTGATTATGCAATACGCCAGATCCGAATGGGCGAAGTCGCCCGATGCGGAAGGTGCTTCAAAAGCTTTGGACTGGTTGGTTTTCATTGAACCGGGAAGCAGTTGTGAAGGTGAAGCTAAAGCTTTGTATAATGAAGTAAAGCAAAAGGTGACCAGTGATTGGGATTTTGAGAATCGTGAGAAATATAAGGATGAAGCGGGGCTGAAAAAGCAGAGGATAGAAGCTGCCAGAGCTATAGGTGTAGCATTTGGTAATGGGCAGCAACCGGTTACTACTAATATTACTTGGCTCCATTAATTCAAGTTCAAATGATTTTAAATAGAGAGAATATGAGAAATAAAAAAGTTATCCTAATTCTATGTTTGCTGGTGCTGGTCAGTGGCTCTGTGCAAGCTCAGAGGTTGAAGGCCGTGCAGAATGAAAAGGGGCGTTATGGCTTTATGACGGAAGACGGGACGGTAGTGATAAAATATAAATATGATGAAGCTACTCCCTTTAAAGACGGTATCGCTAAAATAGGAAAAGATGGAAAATACAGTCTGATTAATGAAGATGGTGAAATCATTACAAAACGGAAATATACATATATCGGTGAATTTTATAACGGGGTTTGCCCCGTCGCTGAAGGTGGAAATACTAAAAAAGGAGTAATGCTAACCACGGGTGGGCTCATAGGCAATAAAGCTAGTAGCAATACAGGTGAAAAATGGGGGTTGATTGATAAGACAGGTAAGGAAATCCTGAAAACCGATTATGAAGCAATGGGAGATTTGAATAAGAAACTGATATATGTCTTGAAAGGCAAGAAGTTCGGGTTCATTGATTCAGCTGGCAATATCATAGTGAAGCCTACTTATAATTTTATTGGCAGTTTCAATAACCAAGGAATCTGTTGGGTTAATATCGGTGGCAAATACGATAAAAAGAACAACATGGTGTCTAAAGGTAAATTCGGGTTAATCAATGAAAATGGGCGGGAAATAATTCCTGCCAAGTATGAAGATGTGGGCAATTTCCCTGTTTTGCGAGATAAGAAAACCGGAGCTTTGCTTGATGAGGCTGCCTTTTATACCAAGGCAGACCAGTCTGCATTTCCGGCTACCAAGCAGGAAATACAGAGCTTGCTGCTTCCCAAACCTCATGCCGCTGAGTCCCAGTTGCCTTCATCGAGGGTTGATTATTTTTATTTCATTAATAAGAAATCCCAAGGGTTGGTAGATATCCATGGAAATACTATTATTCCTTTAACTGCCAATCAGGCTATTCTTCCTCCTTCAGACAATATGCTTAGGCTTGCTAAAGTGGAAAAGAAGCAGATAGCTAAAGCTTATTATGATTTGGATGCTGAAGTGATGGTCAGAATATCTTCTTCAGAAAAGGGAAAGTTTGGAGCTTTCAGCCATAATTTAGCTCCGGTTTCATTGGATGATGAATTGTATTTCATAGATAAAAAGGGGAACAAGGTGATTGGTGGCCTGTCAAAGGCTTTCCTGAGTAATGAAGGATACCGGGTGGTACAAAAGGGATCGGCTTTTGGCGCTATTGATTCTACAGGGGCGGTTGTTATTCCTATTGAATATACCAATTCGCTTACCAGCGTGAACAATGGACGTTTGGGAGTACAAAAAAATGCTTCTTGGTTTTATGTGGATATGAAAGGACAAATCGTATCCGATAAGTATGACCGTATAGGCAATTTTCATCAGGGGTATGCATCCGTATGCCTGAACAAATTATGGGGGGCTATTGATTTGCAGAACCGGGTTGTCGTTCCTTTAGAGTGGCAAGGTGTAGCTCCTATAGTCGATCCGAAATTGATATGGGTGAAAAAGGATAACCTGTATTATCTTTATGATGGGGTGCAAAAGTCTGTTCGTCTGAAGCAGGGATTTGCCAATGCGTCCAACTTTGATAATGAGATGGCTTATGTGATGTCTGATGGAAAGTGGGGGATTATTGATCCGGATGGCAAGGTACTGGTGCCTTGCTTGTTCGAGAAAGAAGAGGATATGGTCTTGGCCAAACAATATATGTTAGCGGAAGACAAGAAGAACTTGACCGAAGTAGAGGCTCTTCGAGTGATTGCACGTTTTGACCCGGATACAAATATGTTTAAGATAACCTCTGTCATTCCGGATAAACATTGGGATTATTAATTATTGAATGTTTGAAAAATGAAAAGATTCATTATAATACAGCTGTTGGCGGTGGTATTCGCCGCTCAAATTCAAGCCCAGGGAGACGGCGAAATAAAATATCGCCGCAGTTCTCTTTATAGCATGATGATCAATCACGAAGGAAGAGAATTTGGTGATGAAATAAAGGATGTTTTTCTCAAAATTCCTGTTCCTGATAAATACAATAACCATGATTTAAGTGTAAAAGTAATCTATACTTCTGAAAAGAAATTGGATAAAAACCATGAGGAGATAGATGAATTTATCAGAAACAATGGTATTGCCAGCCGTATGGTAGGACGCTGGTTTAACCGTGATTACATGACAGGGATCTGTGATGTGGAACTGGTGAAAGAACGAGGGCTGTATAACGCTTCCGAACTGGACAAGGCTCTGGCATCCAAGACTCAACGCGGAAACGCTCTGCTGGAAGATGCCGGTGAGGACTTGATTGGAAATACTTTTCTTATTGTGAATGACATTCGCTATATTGACCGTTCAAAAGGTTCAAGTGTGTGGGGAGGAATTGTCAAAGGACTGGGTGCGGCAGCGGCTATTTACACCGGTGAGACATCCTATATGGATTTAGGTAATTCTACGGGAGATATGGTTGCATCCTATAAGGGGTTTAAAGTAAATATTGATACTTATCTCTATCAACTGGTTTGGGATGAAGAAACTGCAACAAAATTCTATACTCAATATTATACTGATAAGGATAATAAGGAGAAGGTGAATGCTTTCAATAATAACCGTAAGATGTTCAAGTTGAAGTATGTGGGCAGCCAGCATAGTGATGGAAGTAACACTTCCTTTTTGGGTATTAACTTGGATGAGCCCCAGCAAATGGTGCGAAAGGCATGCCAACGTGCCATTGATGAAAATATAGCGAGTCTGCAAAAGAATTTTGACCAGTTCAAAGTGAATACTCCCTTAATCAGTGTTTCTCCCCTGAAAGCTTATATTGGCTTGAAAGAGGGAGTCACTGAAAAGTCTAAATTTGAAGTGCTGGAAGCTGAATTGAGCAAAGAAGGCAAAATGACTTATAAGCGTGTAGGAGTGATTCAGCCTAAGGAAAATCTGATTTGGGATAATCGCTATATGGCTTCCGAGGAACAGGCTTATGGTTCGGACTTTGGTTTTACCACTTTCCGAAAAGTATCGGGTGGCGATTTTTATCCGGGAATGTTGATTCGTGAAATAAAATAAGTGTTTAAGTTAGCCGGCTTCGTCAACAGAAGTGAAAATAGGTTACTTGCCAAAAAGATTTGTTGATATGGCTGAATAGTGAAACATAAAACAAACAGGCGTTTATTCTTTGGAAATGAACGCCTGTTTGTTTATGTTTTAAATGGTTCTATACTGCCAGCTTGGAGAGGTGTGAAAAGTAGAACTGTTTTTTTGATGGCTCTTCCAATTTCATATCATATAGAGCTGGAATGTGAAGCTTAATTTACAAATTTTCAAGCTTGTCTTATTGGCATAATTTATTTATTGTATATATAGTCGTTAATTTTAGCTGCTTGGTATCTGCTTTAGTGTGTTTAGTGTAAATCTTGACAAATGATGGTTTTTTGAATATAAAAGTTGCAATACATTTGCAAATGTAAACTTATAGAGTCAATTGTTACGAAGTATGGAAAAGACAATTATTGCAGCACTTTTAATGCTGATTTCGTTAATATCGTATGCACAGGGTTTAATGTGGACTGCGAAGGCTGAACTCAATATGAGCAGCATGTCTAACGTAGAGGAATCTAAAATGCATCCAGGTTTCTATGCAGGAATGGGAGCTGGGTATGTTATTGATGAAACTTGGTCTGTCCGTCCTTCTTTATTGTTCGCTATGAAAGGAGTGAAACAAGATTACAAATTTTAATAAAAATACTGCATTATGAAGAAACTGTTTTTTATCATGGCTATGTCCGTATGTGCATTCACGGCACAAGCACAAACTACTTCCGGTATTCGTGTGGGGTTAAATATGACCAGTGCTACAGGGAAGTATAATGATCTTATGGCAGATCAAGATTATAATAATAAAAGCTATATGGGTTACAGTATCCATTATTTTATAGATGTTCCTGTGATTGGAAACTTCAGTATTCAGCCTGCTGTTGGACTTTCTATGAAAGGTATCACTTATGAGTACGATAAATTTACCACTAAAAAGTCGCATCGGCTCGATTTGGATTCTTATAAGAAATATGATGTGACGGAATCTCGCGGCACTAGTGTCACTCAAAAACATAATCTGGGATATTTGGACGTTCCTATTTTATTTGCTTATGCTTTACCTTTGTCAGAATCGTTTAGGGTTCAGTTGGGAGTGGGGCCTTACTTCTCTTATGGGTTGTTTGGTAAGTTTAAATATGAGTCGGATAAATATTTGACAGTATCCCCCGACAAATATGGAGAAAATAAACATACCATAACCAAAGATGATTATCCCTCCTTTGGCAAGAATGATGATGCGGACGATCCTAAAGGTAATATTAACCGTTTTGATTGGGGAATTGCCGTACAGGGCAGCATTTATTGGAAACGCTTGTTTTTGAATGTCGCTTATCAAAAAGGTTTGAAATCGGCTAATATTACTGACGAGAAGAATGAAGGGAAAGATAAATTGGCCCTTTCCAATTTGTCGTTAGGGTTAGGCTTTATATTTTAAGTTGTGAACAGGCTGAGGAACTGTTGGAAAATAGAAGAATAGAGAGGTATCAGAAATTTGATGAAACTTGTGCACCCTTTCTTGCCGAAATGAAGAATCTGTCGGATGTAAATGGAGGTTCACTTGGAAACGTATGTGTAGAAACCCGTTTCCGGTCACAGTTCCGTATCGTTCCGAAAGCCTTTATTCTTTTCGGAAAAGACAAGGACGTTTACAAAAAAGATGAAGACGTCTGATAAAAAGAACAAGACGTTTCATTCCAAAGATCTATATCTTTCAATCTTTAGTTTAAGTCTTTCCGGCTCTACCGGTTTATCCTTCTCCTCCGAAAGGGAAGGATGCTGGATGTAACGGCAAAACTTGGTAAAGGATTTCGTGGAACTTGCTGCAAGATCCGACAGAACTTGTATCAAGATTCTAAATACTTTGGCAAGGAAAGTCGCAGTTTCGAGGCTGTACAAGCTTACCGTGTTTATTGCACAAGCCTGCTTTGTCCACCGGACAGGGCAGGCTTGTACCATGGAACAAGGTGGATAAAGTGGTGGCTGCAGGCATTTTTCTTGCATAAAATAATGTATTGCCATCACCTCTCACTCCCTATTCATAGGGAGTACAGGGAAAAGGTGACAGCAGTGGCAACAGAATTATAAAACTCTGTTGTAGGAAAGTGGGGCAATTGGAAACGACTCCTCTGTACAACACACGTTATCTTTTATTTTCTTTTTCCGGATAATGAGGTCCATAAAGCATGGTTTTCTCCTTGACCACCAATCGGCCGTCCTTCACGAACTCTTCACCGCGTTCACTTAAATGGCGAATCATTTCATTACGCATTTCCGTCAGCTGTTTCCTGTATTTTTTGTCATTGACGGCATTGTGCAATTCCTGAGGGTCTTGGGTCAAGTCGAATAACTCTTCGGTACCGGTATGGATACGCCATATATATTTTATTTTGCCGTCAGTCAGTGCACACCAATAGTTATCATCACTGTAACAGGTGGCATGCTCCAGATCCAGATACTTGCGCCAGTTTGTTTCCATGCCTTTGGCAAGCGGCAACAAGGAACGGCCGTCCATGTCAGTGGGGATGGTCACATCGGCTGCATCGAGGAAAGTGGGAAGAATATCACGCAACTCTACGGGAGCGTCTGTTTTTCCCGGTGTAACGTGGTTGGCAGAAGGCCATTTCACGATGTATGGCACATGAGTGGAGCCCTCGTATGGATAGGTCTTTCTCCAGTGATAATGGTCGCCCATCATATCGCCATGATCGGAAACGAAAACGATTAATGCGTCATTATACATATCCTTTTCTTTCAATGTTTGGATAATTCTGCCTATCTGTTCGTCAATGAAAGTGATGTTGGCATAATAATGACGTCTGGAATTGCGTGCATATTCATTGCCAAAATTACCGTATGGAGCGTCTTGTGCCGTTTCTTCAGGATTTAGTTTCTTGGCGTATTTGCCACACCAGTCTCCGATGGCAGGATCGGGTATTAGGGCATCCTTATACATGTCCAGATATCTTTGTGGTGGATCATACGGACTGTGCGGACGGGCAAAAGAAACTTTCAGAAATAACGGTTTGTTGGTCGGATCGTAGTTGCTGATAAGTTCACAGGCCATTTCTCCTGTCCAATAGGTAGGATGGAGGTTTTCGGGCAATTTATAGATACTTGCCGTATGGTCGTTCCAGCCTATGCCGGTGGCGTCAGGATTCTTTCCGGGGGCTTTTGTTTGGAACCATTGGCGGTAATCACTGGTGAAATTCTCGTCCTCCACGCGTCCGCTTTCATCTAGCAGAGTGCCTTCGAAACCATATTTTATCCGTTGGGGATGCCAGTGCATTTTCCCGATTCCAAAAGTATAATAACCAGCGTCTTTTAGCATCTGTGGCATTTCGTATTTATATTCGGGAGATACTTTTCCATATCCCAACAAGCCATGATGCCAAGGAGAAAGTCCGGTCAGCAGACCTGCACGTGCCGGAGTGCTGCTTGGACAAGAAGAATAACCATTCATAAATAATGTTCCCTCGGCAGCTAGTGCGTCCAGGTTAGGGGAGATAACCGCATCGTTCCCCATACAGCCTATGGCATCAGCTCGCTGTTGGTCGGTCATTATCAGTATGATATGAGGATGTTTTTGTGCGTATGCAAAAGAGGAGCACACTCCGGCTGTGACAGCCAATGTGTATTTCAGGTTGATTAGAATATTCATGTTTATAGGTTTTTCATAATGTTATGTGCAAAGGTAGGAAATTTTTGGTAACCTTAAGCCATAAATGGTGATGGTTACAGTAGAAATACTTGAAATTGAAGTCTTGTTTTGTACATACGTATGGGTGACCTCATATATACTAATGGTAGAAAAGGCTATAAAAAAAGGCTTGTTCCATACAGAACAAGCCTTTTTTTATATGCATGTATCAGAGATTATTCACCCCAATTCATTGCTTCCATACGTTTGTAAGAAGCATAACGTTTCTTGGCCATTTCTTCGCAAGCAGCAAATAGATCTGCTGCTTCAGCAGGATACTGTTTCATTACAGAAGCAAAACGAACTTCGTTCTTCAAGAAATCCTGGAAACCTTCCCATTTCGGTTCTTTAGAGTCAAGCATGAATGGATTCTTGCCTTCTTCTTCCAAAGCGGGGTTGAAACGCCACAAGTGCCAGTAACCGCATTCTACAGCCTTAGCCTCTTCAGCCTGGCTCTTACCCATACCTGCCTTCAAACCGTGGTTGATACACGGAGCGTAAGCGATAACCAATGACGGACCGGGGTAAGCTTCTGCTTCACGAATAGCTTTCAAAGTCTGAGCTTGGTCAGCACCCATAGCAATCTGGGCAACATATACATAACCGTAAGTAGTAGCGATCATACCAAGGTCTTTCTTACGTACACGCTTACCTGAAGCGGCAAACTTAGCGATAGCACCCAGCGGAGTAGCCTTAGATGACTGACCACCGGTATTAGAGTAAACTTCAGTATCCAATACCAAAATATTTACATCTTCACCGGAAGCAATCACGTGGTCCAAACCACCGTAACCGATATCGTAAGAAGCACCGTCACCACCGATAATCCATTGGCTCTTCTTAACCAAATAGTTCTTGAATTCTGCAATGGTAGCGCAGTTCTTACATTTATCTTTAGCAGCTTCCACCATTGGAATGATCTTTTCGGCAGCAGCTTTGCTCTTGTCTGCATCGTCCTTACCGTCAATCCATTCCTGGAATGCTTCTTTGTATTCTGCCGGACAAGTATCACTGGCGATAGCATCCTTCATAGCAGCTTCGATACGTGCACGAAGTTTCTTGTCAGCCAAAGTCATACCTAAACCGAATTCGCAGAAATCTTCGAACAATGAGTTAGCCCAAGCAGGACCTTGACCCTTTTCGTTCTTAGTATAAGGAGTTGAAGGAACAGAACCGGAGTAGATAGAAGAACATCCGGTAGCGTTAGCAACCATTT
>ERZ1036464.690-NODE-690-length-14164-cov-54.395634_pt1 | contig 14164 bp, 9 predicted proteins | sample MGYA00514230_ERZ1036464 | MGnify/ENA primary metagenome ERZ1036464 (study PRJEB33795, sample SAMN09464918) | human gut metagenome | isolation source: Bloodstream | host: Homo sapiens | place: USA: Stanford, California | collected 2016-06 ... | reverse complement strand
CTGGGTTGATAGAATAGATATCACCTTCAGAGATAGCTTCTACCGGACACTCGTCAATGCAAGTTCCGCAAGCAATACAATCGTCACTAATTACGTAAGCCATTTTTCTAAGATTTAAATTATTAGTACTAATTTCTTCGGCAAAAATAAGGCTTTTATTGATTAGTTGTTATGCTTCGATGATTAAATTGACTTAATTTGTACGTCTTCTAAATAAGCAACCTCCCTATAATCTGCTATATTTTTCGTATTTTTGCACTCAAATTACTAATATATAGCGATTATGCCTTTAAATTTACCCGATAAACTACCTGCGATAGAGCTTTTGAAGGAAGAAAATATTTTTGTGATCGACACTTCCCGCGCTACGCAGCAAGATATTCGTCCGCTACGGATTGTGATTCTGAACCTGATGCCGTTGAAGATTACAACGGAAACAGACTTGGTGCGCTTACTTTCGAATACACCTCTTCAGGTGGAGATTTCGTTTATGAAGATCAAGAGCCACACGTCGAAGAATACACCGATAGAACACATGAAAACGTTCTATACGGATTTCGATCAGATGCGTCATGAGAAGTATGATGGTATGATTATCACCGGAGCTCCTGTAGAACAGATGGACTTCGAAGAAGTGACCTATTGGGATGAGATTACGGAAATCTTTGATTGGGCACGTACGCATGTCACTTCTACCTTATATATATGTTGGGCAGCGCAGGCCGGATTGTATCATCATTATGGAATTCCTAAATATCCGTTGGAAGAGAAAATGTTCGGCATCTTTGAGCATCGTGTACTGGAACCTTTCCATTCCATCTTCCGTGGTTTTGACGATTGTTTCTATGTGCCGCATAGCCGTCATACGGAAGTGCGCAGGGAAGATATTCTGAAAGTTCCGGAACTGACGTTGCTTTCCGAATCGAAAGAGGCTGGTGTCTATATGGCGATGGCACGGGGTGGACGTGAGTTCTTTGTCACGGGGCACTCTGAATATTCTCCGCTGACACTGGATACCGAATACCGTCGTGATCGGGATAAAGGCTTGCCAATAGAAATACCTCGTAATTATTACGTAGACGATGATCCTGAAAAAGGTCCGTTGGTACGTTGGCGTGCTCATGCCAATTTGTTGTTCTCCAACTGGTTGAACTACTTTGTTTATCAGGAAACACCTTACAACATCAATGATATTAAATGATAAAGCAGCGTAAAATAGAACTTCTCGCTCCGGCGAAAAACCTGGAATGTGGTATTGAAGCTATCAACCATGGTGCAGATGCTGTATATATCGGTGCTCCGAAATTCGGTGCCCGTGCGGCAGCTGTGAACTCATTGGAAGATATTGAAGCATTGGTGCAGCATGCTCATTTGTATAATGCACGTATTTATGTCACGGTCAATACGATTCTGAAAGAAGAGGAGTTGAAAGAGACGGAGGAGATGATTCATGCACTTTATCGGATTGGTGTCGATGCACTGATTGTACAGGATATGGGAATCACGAAACTGAACCTTCCTCCGATACCGCTTCATGCCAGTACGCAAATGGACAACCGTACGCCGGAAAAAGTGAAATTCCTTTGGGAAGCAGGTTTCCGTCAAGTGGTGTTGGCGCGGGAGTTATCGTTGCGTGAAATAAAGAAGATTCATGAAAGCTGTCCGGAAGTACCTTTGGAAGTATTTGTACATGGTGCTCTTTGTGTCAGTTATAGCGGGCAATGCTATGTTAGTCAAGCCTGTTTCGGTCGTAGTGCCAATCGTGGAGAGTGTGCACAATTCTGCCGTCTGCCTTTTAGTCTGGTAGATGCGGACGGGAAAGTGATTGTCAAAGACAAACATCTGCTTTCCCTGAAAGATATGAATCAAAGCGACGAATTGGAGCAACTACTGGATGCCGGAGCTTCTTCATTTAAAATAGAGGGACGACTGAAAGACGTATCTTATGTGAAGAATGTGACGGCTGCTTATCGCCAGAAACTGGATGCGATCTTTGCCCGTCGTCCGGAATATGTACGTGCTTCTTCGGGTACGTGTAGTTTCGAATTTAAACCACAACTCGATAAGAGTTTCAGTCGTGGATTCACGCATTATTTCCTGAATGGACGTGATAAAGAGATTTTCTCTTTCGACACTCCTAAGTCGCTGGGTGAAGAGATGGGAACCATGAAAGAGGTCCGGGGCAACTATCTGACAGTTGCCGGACTTAAATCCTTTAACAATGGAGACGGTGTTTGCTATATCGACGAACAGGGACGTTTGCAGGGTTTCCGTATCAACCGGGTGGACAGTAACAAACTCTATCCGCAGGAAATGCCCCGTATTAAGCCGCGTACTACACTGTATCGTAATTTCGACCAGGAATTTGAACGAATCCTTTCCCGCAAATCTGCCGAAAGGAAAATCGCAGTGAAAATCTTGCTTGCCGACAATAATTTTGGTTTCTCCCTGACATTGACTGATGAAGATGATAATAGCGTCACAATCACCCTCCCTCGTGAGAAAGAACTTGCCCGCACTCCACAGACGGACAATCTGAAAACGCAACTGTCCAAACTGGGGAATACACCTTTTGAAGCAAAAGAAATAGAAATATCCTTTACCGGAAATTGGTTTTTGCCAGCTTCAGTGTTAGCCGATTTCCGCAGACAGGCAATCGACCAATTGATAACTGCCCGTCGAATCAATTATCGTCAGGAATTGGCAGTATGGAAGTCAACGAGTCATGCTTTCCCACAAACTACATTAACATATCTGGGGAATGTAATGAATACCCGTGCAGCTTCTTTCTATCAAGAACATGGGGTACAACAGGTAGCGGCAGCATACGAAAAAGAAGCAGTGGAAGATGCGGTACTGATGTTCTGCAAACATTGTTTGCGCTATAGTATGGGCTGGTGTCCTATCCATCAACGGGTACGTTCGCCTTATAAAGAGCCCTATTATTTGGTGTCGAATGACGGCAAACGTTTTCGTCTGGAATTTGATTGTAAGAATTGTCAAATGAAAGTAAAGGCGGCACAATGAGGATAATTAATCACGGAATCATTCGTCACAGAGGACGTAGAGGAGACAACGTTTCAACTCATTCTTCCGGTACCGGTCGTTTGAACGGTTTGTGGAAGAGAGATGGAAAATTATTCTCCATGTTCTCTGTGTCTTCTATGTCATCCGTGTCTTATAGTAACTTTGTGTTCTCTGCATTCTCTATGGTGAAGTCTGTCATGGGCTTGCTATTGTGTCTGTTTCTGCTTTCGTCTTGTTATTATAAAACGCCTGCTCTGGATTCGGAGGAGCTGTCGAAGAAAACAAAAGATTCGCTGACTTACCTGTATGAACGCCATTATACATGGAATACAAACTTGGAAGTAGTCGATGATTCCATCTCTTTGGAATGCCTCCCAATAAAAGATACTTTTATTCAGTTGAATAGGGGGGATAGGGTAGTGGTTGCAGAGTTTGCGGTTCATCCTGCCGATAGTGTAGACAGCATTTGGGTGAAACTGGCACATACACAAGATGAACAGGGTTGGATACGTGAGAAAGAACTCAAGAAGTCATTTGCACCGACTGATAGTATTTCGCAGGCTATTCATCTTTTCAGTGATACGCATGCCTCTTATTTTGTGGTTATTTTCGCTTTGTTCGTAGGAGCTTATTTGTTTCGCGCTTTCCGTCGGAAGCAGTTGCAGATGGTTTATTTTAATGATATTGACAGTGTTTATCCCCTGTTTCTTTGTTTATTGATGGCTTTCAGTGCAACGATTTACGAATCAATGCAGGTCTTTGTGCCGGAAACGTGGGAACATTTTTATTTCAATCCAACTTTGTCGCCGTTCAAAGTACCTTTCATTCTCTCTGTTTTCCTGTTGAGTATCTGGTTGTTTCTGATAGTTGCTTTGGCGGTGTTGGATGATTTGTTCCGGCAGTTGACTCCCGCTGCAGCTATCTTTTATCTGCTGGGACTGATGTCCTGCTGTATTTTCTGTTATTTCTTCTTTATCCTGATGACACATATCTATATCGGTTATCTATTCCTGGCCTTTTTTATTTTGGTTTTTGCGAAGAAGGTCTATCGAAACATTGGGTATAAGTATCGTTGCGGACATTGCGGGGAGAAACTAAAAGAGAAAGGTATATGCCCCCATTGTGGAGCGATTAACGAGTGATTTTATTATCTGTTTTATTTCTGAATAACTTTTCAAATGATGGAAATCAGACCTACCGAAATAAAAGATCTCCCTTTAGTGATGGAGATTTATGACTATGCCCGTGCCTTTATGCGTGCAACCGGGAATACTACCCAGTGGATTGACGGTTATCCGTCGGAAGCATTGATCTGTCAGGAGATTGAAGACGGTCATAGCTTTGTCTGTACCGGTGAACAAGGAGAAATCTTGGGAACTTTTTGTTTCATCTTGGGAGAAGATCCTACTTACCAACAAATTTATGAAGGTGCATGGCTCAATGACGAACCTTATGGAGTGATTCACCGGTTGGCAACGAACGGAAAGCAGAAAGGGGTGTCGGAAGCTTGTCTGGACTGGTGTTTTCAACGTTGGCCTAATGTCCGGGTAGATACTCATCGGGATAATAAAGTCATGCAACATATATTGACGAAGTATGGCTTTCAACGTTGCGGTATCATTTATGTAAAGAATGGGACGGAGCGTATCGCTTATCAGATGGAGCGTTTGCATGGTGGGGTGGAGGAATCTGATCGTACTGAAGTATAGGTCAGGCACGTTGGATTATGAACGAAGCAGTCTTAGGTATAAGCAAACTGATAGCAAGCAGTAGGTAAACTAATGCCGAAGCATTGATAAAGTTCCGGTAAGGTGCCGGTATAATTGTATTAAGCCACCGCTATCTTTACCTTCCCACGGCCGTGGTAACTTCTTCCCACAGTCGTGACGAGATCCTCCCACGGCCGTGAAGAGATGCTACCACGGCTGTGGAGAGTTAAGGATAGCGTAGGTCTGACAGAACAATACCGATTGGGTAAATCAAGTATAACGGCTTTATAATGCAAACTTCATAGGGACATACGTTCTTCTATCCCGTATTCTATGCTGTTAATCTACAAAGAGACAGGCTGACAATAAAAGTCCGAATCTTTTATTGTCAGCCTGTTTGGGGTTATTGTCAGCGCTTATTGTCAGCTGTTAATGCGTTGAAAATCATTATTCTATATGGATGAAATCTTTAGCTGACAATAAAAAGACTAAATAATATCCTTATGAGTAAAAATGATTAGAAGCGGCAGCGAAGATCTACCCCAAATTGCATTGGACGTCCTTTCTGCATGAAACCTTTGTTCATTGTTTCGAAATAGAAGGCGGCATAGTCTTTATTCAGGAAGTTACGTGCCCAGAAACTAATCATTGCGTCACCGATTTCCAGATTCGTTCTCCAGTTGAGTGTGCCATAGAAAGATTGGCTGACGTCGTTTTGTTCAGTCCAGTAGATGCGTCCGGCAGCGTTATAGTTCGCTTGGAATACAACCCGGTCGAAGATAGAACGTGGGCTGCAGGTGATGGCATATTCTCCACCGATATTTAAGGTATGCTTGGGGACGAAGGGAACATATTTGCCATTGTAATCCGTAGTTATGGGAGTGCCATCTTTTTTCTCTTCGGTGATTACATAATCAGTAAAGGTGGCATACGTATATCCATAACTGGCATTCAGGCTAAGTTCTTTAGTCACACTGGCACGAAGAGCAGCTTCTGCACCATAACTGCGGCTTTTTCCCGCATTGATGGTGATACGTCCCAAACCACTTTCTGCAAATTGGGAGAGTTGTTGGTCGCGGGTATCCATGTAGAATGCTGCGACGTCAGCCCAAAGTCTACCTTCCCATAGAGTAAGATGACTACCTACTTCGTAGTTCCACGAATATTCGGGTTTGTAAGTGGTGGACGCTTTTACATTAATTTCTTTTGCAGGCACCATTTGGTCCATCATTTTAATAATAGTTTCTCCCCATATAGCATCTTGCCCTATTGTCGGACTTTCTTTGATGGCATTCATCATCGAATTTTTCAATTCTGTTTGTGATAAGTCAGAGAACATCTGGATGTTATATCCTCCTGAACGATATCCCCGGGTAACGGTGGCATAAACATTATTTTGATTCTTCCATTCATATTGAATAGCAAATTTGGGTAGAAGTTGTACGTAATCAGTCGAGAGCTTACCTACGAAAGAGGCCGGAGCTTTCATATTCTGATCGGACAGATTTATTTGCGTGGGACCCATTGCCATGTGGAAGTCGAAACCAAAGTCAATAGGAGTGCTAAGAGAATTATACTTCATACTGATTTTTTCGTAATCGAGTCGGAGTCCGGCTGTAACGGACAACCCTTCGATGAACAGATTGTTGAAAGTGGACTGATGATAAAGTGCACCGCTAAGGGTTGGGGTATCGAAGGTTCCTCCTACGCTTAATGTCGGGTTGTACACGGTCATTCCCATGGTGGGAGCTCCGGGTTTGGCAGAGACTTCTTCAAAAGCGGAATTGGCGTTGTTTTCAATGACTGACTTCACTCCTTCTTCTTTGAACAGAACAGGACCTGTAGTATGTAGCCATTGATAGAATCCGAAAGCGCCCGTAGCCCACTGCCATCTTTTTCCGGGTTTGGCTTTCAAGACAATTTCTTCGGAAATGGTGTTCGCTCTCTGCTTTTGTTCGATGTTGAAAATATCCCTTTCTGTGAAGTCCTGATCGAGAAACATACGGTCATTCAGGTGCTGATAACCTGTCACGGCACTTAATATAAAGTTACAGGCTTGGTATTCGATGTTAACACCAGAGTTGAGCAATCCACGGCGGTAACTACTACGGTCGTTATATGAAATCTTACCGATGTAGTCTGCCCGGTCTTCTGTCATTTCTTTACCGTCTTTTTGAGCTTTGGCTATGGCACTGGGAGTAATACCGGTATAATAATACGGATACCCACCTTGATCGCTATATTCATAGCTAAGTGCCATATCTATTTTCAGATTAGATGTCGGTAGGTAAATTCCACGAAAACGTCCGCCTCCGGCGTTGCTTTTGTCGACCTTTTCGTTATTTCGTGCAGAATTCTCAAAGAAGCCGCCTGTATGCTCGTAGAAACCTCCGGTAGAAAAAGCAAAGCGGTCGGATGTACGGTGATAATGGGTGAGTGAAACGTTATAATTATTGTAAGTTGCTGCTCCCATGCGAATATCGGTGCCTTGATAAGTGAAAGGAGATTTAGTATGTACCTTGATAAGCCCTCCCATCGTGTTACGCCCGTAGAGAGTACCTTGTGGTCCGCGAAGAATATCAATACGTTCGATATCAGCATAGTTGAAGTCGAAAGCGGATTTGTCGATATAAGGGATATTGTCTACATAAAGTCCTACGGACGGAGTATTGATGCGTGAACCGATTCCACGGATATAAATCGAAGTAGTCAGTTTGGAACCATAGTCAGGGATAAACAGATTGGGAACAATACCTGTCAGGTTCTTCACGGAATTTACCTGATTGGCGCGCATATTGTCTTGCGATAAAACGGTGGCGGCTACCGGCAGATCACGTAGTTTACGGTTCTCTTTTGGAGTAGCAATCACTACCACCTCTTCGATGTCCACTATTTTTAGTGAGTCTTTGGGGAAATCTTCAGCCCATGCTGTCCCTGTCGTCAGGAGCATGAGGGCAATCATAATCTTCTTTGTCTTCATCTGCTGTTAATTTATCTGGTGCAAAGTAACGGCAAATATAGATGACGGTCAATCCTCATTTATTAGGATTATGACTTATTTTTTAAGAAGTCAGATTCGGTCAGCTTCGATATATCCGTTCATTACAGCATAAATAGTCAGCCCGGAGACGGACTTAATGCCTAATTTCTCCGTGATATTTTTTCGGTGAGTGATAACGGTAGTCAGGCTGATATTCAGTTTATCTGCTATTTCTTTGTTGATTAATCCTTTGGTTATCAGTACGAGCACTTCTATTTCACGGGCGGATAGAATTTCCTGATGAGGCTGCATCGGAGGCATGGGTGGCATATCTTTTACCGGATAACCGTCATGGTGAGCATGTTGGTGAAGTTTCAATATGTTTTTCACCAACTCTTCTTCGGATTCATGAATGTTGAGTACGGGTACACCGGACAGTTGGAATTGCGGACTGTCGCTTGCCAATACAATCGTTTTTCGTTTCCGGGGGAGAAAGAAAGCATTGTGCTCCACGTAAATCTGTGCGGAAATGAAATAGTGGGCATACATATCGGGAGTATCGTCCATCAGTTCGCTGAAGTGATGAAAAGTCCGTATGGTTGCCATAGGAATCATTTCCTCCAGGATTCCTTTCAGACCGAGACAGGTCAATGTGTTGGCTTCTACAATTGCTATTTCGGGTTGATAATTCATTTTAGTGTAAGTTTAATTAATGATTGAAATAGTTGGCTACTGCTTCTGCACATCGTTCGCCGTCCACTCCGGCAGACACAATTCCTCCGGCATAGCCTGCCCCTTCTCCGCAAGGAAATAATCCACGAACGGTGACATGTTGCAGAGTATCCTTATCGCGTATGATACGAACGGGAGAAGAAGTTCGTGTTTCCACACCAATCATTACTGCCTCATTAGTCAGGAATCCGTGACTGCTGCGTCCGAATTGTTGGAAACCAAGAGATAACCTTTTGCTAATAAATGATGGCATCCAGAAATGAAGTGGAGACGAAATCAATCCCGGACTATAGGATGACTCGGGCAGATCGTAACTCAATTTCTTGCGGGTAAAATCCAGCATGCGTTGCGCCGGAGCGGTCTGTCGTCTGCCTCCCTGCAACCAGCATTGACGTTCCAATTCCTCTTGAAAGTGAAGAACAGATAGTAACTGTGAATTAATCTCTGAAAGTTGTGAACTTTTCAAATTTGGATTCAGTGCCATCAGCTGTTCATCTTGTTGGGCAGCCAATTCTTCATTCCTCATTTTTAATTCTTCATTTCCCAAATCTTCCGGTTGAATTTCCACTACCATTCCCGAATTACTCCACCGTGACCCACGGTTGGCAGGAGACATGCCGTTTACTACCACTTGTTCCGGTCCGCTGGCGGCAGGAACGATGAAACCTCCGGGACACATACAGAAACTATATACTCCTCTGCCTTCTGCCTGTGTTACAAAGCTGTATTCAGCAGCGGGCAGGTATTTGCCCCGTCCATTCTTATTATGGTATTGTATTTGATCGATCAACATTGCCGGATGTTCGAGACGTACCCCGACAGCGATTCCTTTCGCTTCAATCGTCACATTATTGGCAGCCAGCCAACGATATACATCTCTTGCAGAATGTCCGGTTGCCAGTATCACAGGTCCGAGAAAGGTCTTTCCTGTATTTGTTTCGATACCTTTGACTTCATCGTTCTCAATAATCAATGCATCCATTCGTGTCTGGAAATGTACTTCTCCGCCACATTCGATAATGGTGTTCCGCATATTTTCAATGACATGTGGCAATTTGTCTGTGCCGATATGCGGATGCGCATCCACCAATATCGAAGTTGAAGCTCCATGCTGGCAAAATACGTTCAAGATTTTATCCACATTCCCTCTCTTCTTGCTACGGGTATAGAGCTTTCCGTCTGAATAAGCGCCTGCACCTCCTTCTCCGAAACTGTAATTCGATTCTGGATCAACAGTGTGTTCCCTGCTGATTTGTGCCAGGTCTTTTTTACGTTCGCGCACGTCTTTTCCACGTTCGATGACGATAGGGCGTAATCCAAGTTCAACAAGGCGTAAAGCAGCGAATAATCCGCCGGGACCTGCGCCAACGACAATCACTTGCGGTTTTCCTTCTACATTATTATATATAGTACGTTCGTACTCATCTTCTTGCGGCATTTCCTTGATGTATGCCCTTACCTTCAGATTGACGAAGATAGTCCGCTGGCGTGCATCAATACTCCGTTTCAAGATTCGGGTAGCGGTGATGTCACGTAAATTCAGACCTTTTTCTTTAGAAAGATATTCCTTTAATTTCTGTTCGTTTGCTGCGATTTCGGGAAGTATACGGAGTTGGTATTCTTGTGTCATTTAGTTATTATTGATATTGTTTTCGATTATCCAATTAGAAAAACGGGCTATTTATGCATCAGTGTCTTATCCGAATAAAGCCCTGAACGCCTCTTCTACTTTTCTCACCGGTACTAATTCTATCTTCAGTTTTTGGGTATCGATCCCTTGCAGATTATATTTTGGCAACAAGAACCGTTTAAAACCCAATTTCTCGGCTTCACCGATACGTTGTTCTATTCGATTCACAGGACGTATCTCTCCCGACAATCCGATTTCTCCCGCCATGCAAACTTCCGGCTCAATGGCTGCATCCATATTGGAAGAAAGGATTGCACTGATAACCGGCAGATCGATAGCCGGATCATTCACTTTCAATCCTCCGGCAATATTCAGGAACACATCTTTCTGTGCCAACTTAAATCCCACCCGCTTTTCGAGAACAGCCAGCAGCATATTCATTCTTCTCAAATCGAAACCGGTTGCCGAACGTTGCGGATTTCCGTAGACTGCAGAGCTTACCAAAGCCTGTGTCTCAATCAAAAATGGGCGAATCCCCTCAATGGCGGAGGCAATGGCTACCCCGCTCATCCCTTCATGATCCTGACTTAGCAAAAGTTCGGAAGGATTACTCACTTGGCGCAACCCATCCTGACGCATTTCATAAATACCTAATTCTGCCGTACTACCGAAACGATTCTTGATACTGCGTAGAATACGATACATATAATGTTGGTCGCCCTCAAATTGAAGAACAGTATCTACGATATGTTCCAGCACTTTAGGTCCTGCAATACTTCCTTCCTTATTAATATGTCCGATCAGCAATACAGGCGTATGTGTTTCTTTCGCAAAACGAAGAATAGACGCCGAACACTCTCTGACTTGCGCTATACTTCCGGGAGACGATTCGATACTTTCGGTGGAAATAGTCTGTATAGAGTCGATAATCACTAAATCGGGATTCGTATTCTTGATATGCACATAAATCTGTTCGAGTGAAGTCTCGCAAACGATCAGGCAATCGCTGGAAGTGTCAGAGAGACGGTCGGCACGAAGTTTCAGCTGTCGTGCACTCTCTTCACCGGATACATAAAGAATCTTCTTTTCCGGCATGTGCAGTACGGTCTGCATGACGAGCGTCGATTTACCGATTCCCGGCTCGCCGCCTATCAGGACAAGAGAACCCTGTACAAGTCCGCCTCCCAATACACGATTCAGTTCATCATCGTGCATATTGATGCGTGGCTCGTCGTCTGCCTCTATATCGCTAAGTGCCAGTGGCTTGGGCTTTTGTGTTTCAATGCCCGATACCGGACGGCGGTTAGTGGGTTCTTTCCGTACGATTTCTTCAACATACGTATTCCATTCTCCACACGACGGACATTTACCCACCCATTTCGGTGAATCCTGTCCGCAATTACTGCATACATATACGGTTTTCTCTTTTGCCATCGAAATTCCTTTCTTCTTGTAGGGTACAAAAATAGGGATAATTTATTAGAAATAAGTTATCCCTGCCTAATAGAAATAGATGAAGCCTACAGAGTTATCTCTCCCGCTATCGAACGGTTCATCCGGTCGCGTACCTCATCCGGGGTATATCCATGTCCCAGTAAGAACATTAATTTAGTGACTGCCGATTCCGTTGTACTGTCATATCCGGAGACAACGCCTGCCTGCAACAACTGGTATCCCGTTTCGTAACGTTCCATTTCTACCATTCCTGCGCTGCATTGTGTTACGTTGACAATCACAATTCCACGTTCACTGGCCTGACAGAGCCGGCGTATAAACCATTCCTTTCGGGGAGCATTCCCCGAACCGTATGTTTCGAGCACAACCGCCTTTAAACCTTCAATCCCCAGAATGGTGGCAATTACATTTTCCTGAATGCCCGGAAAGAGCTTCAGTACCACTACATTGGTATTCAGCAAATAGTGCGGTTTCAATTCCCGCTTTTCACCATTTCCGTGAATTTGTACATTATTATATTTAATATGGATTCCCGCTTCCGCCAATACCGGATAATTGAAAGAACGGAATGCATTGAAGTTTTCTGCATTCATCTTTGTCGTACGGTTTCCCCGCATCAGGTGATTTTCAAAGAAGATGCATACTTCGGGCACCAGTGCCCTTCCTTCCTTGTTTTGTGCAATGGCAATCTCGATACTGGTCATCAGATTTTCCTTTCCGTCCGTGCGGAGTACGCCGATGGGAAGCTGTGAGCCTGTGAGGATAACAGGTTTGTCCAGTCCTTCCAGCATAAAACTTAGTGCGGAAGCGGTATAAGCCATCGTGTCCGTTCCGTGCAGGATGACGAAGCCGTGGTAACGATTGTAGTTGTCATGAATAATGCGTACCAGCTTCCGCCACATATCCGGTTCCATGTCCGACGAATCCATCGGAGGATCAAACTGATAGGTGTCAATTGGAAAATTGAACTTTTGCAGTTCGGGGATATACTTTTGCAGTTGCTCGAAGTTAAAGTTCTCCAGAGCACCTGTCGCGGCATTCTCAATCATACCAATTGTTCCACCGGTGTATATTAACAATACGGAAGTATTTAATGGGTTCATAAGCTGATTTTGTGCGATTGTTTTCGCAAATATAATAATAGATTTGATAAATAAGTAACAAAATGTCATAAAAGTGAAGGCGGATGACCGGATAAAGCGCAGGCGAAAGATTCTTTTTATCAGAAAAAAACCGAAAAAAGTGATAGATTGAACGTTTTTATTATTACTTTTGCGACACTTATCAAAAACAAGAGTAGAAACAAGGACTATGATGAAGTACTATCCGCATACAGTCACATCCATGTGCACCATGACCCTTTGGGGTTGAGGGATAGTATTTGTGTATCTACGTGATTCACGCTTGTATAAGCAGGCAAAATTCAAATTCAATTTTATTCGTAAACAACCAATCGTTCTGTAAAAAGCAAACTGCAGGACATTGCATTTAAATAAGTATCTTCATGAAAGTAATGAAATTCGGCGGAACATCCGTAGGTTCCGTGAACAGCATTTTAAGCGTAAAGAGAATTGTAGAGTCGGCAAATGAGCCGGTAATTGTAGTTGTTTCCGCATTGGGAGGCATCACTGACAAATTGATAAATACATCGAAGATGGCGGCAGTGGGAGATTCAGCCTATGAGGGTGAGTTTCGCGAAATCGTTTACCGTCATGTGGAGATGATTAAGGAGGTGATTCCTGCCGGAGAAAAGCAAGTATCGTTGCAACGTCAGATTGGCGAGCTGCTGAACGAATTGAAGGATATCTTTCAGGGAATTTACCTGATTAAAGACCTTTCCCCGAAAACTTCGGATACAATCGTCAGCTATGGTGAACGCCTTTCATCGATCATCGTCACCGCACTGATTGAGGGAGCAAAATGGTTCGATTCGCGCACTTTTATCAAGACGGAAAGAAAGCATAGCAAGCACACGCTGGATACAGAATTGACTAATAAACTGGTGAAAGAGGCTTTCCAGTCTATTCCTAAAGTAGCGCTGGTGCCGGGATTCATCTCTTCGGATAAAACGACAGGGGATGTAACAAACCTCGGACGCGGTGGCTCGGACTATACAGCTGCCATTATTGCTGCGGCGCTGGATGCGGCAAGTCTGGAAATCTGGACGGACGTAGATGGATTTATGACGGCTGATCCGCGTGTCATTTCGACTGCTTATACGATTACGGAATTGAGTTACGTAGAAGCGACCGAACTTTGTAACTTCGGCGCAAAGGTGGTTTATCCGCCGACTATCTATCCCGTATGTCACAAGAATATTCCTATTATAATAAAGAATACATTCAACCCGGATGGAGTGGGAACGGTTATCAAACAAGAAGTTTCCAACCCGCAGAGCAAGGCTATCAAGGGGATTTCCTCCATCAACGACACAAGTCTGATTACTGTTCAGGGTCTTGGTATGGTAGGTGTGATCGGTGTAAACTACCGCATTTTTAAAGCATTGGCAAAGAATGGAATCAGCGTGTTCCTCGTCTCACAGGCTTCATCGGAAAACAGTACTTCTATCGGTGTGCGTAATGCCGATGCCGACCTGGCTTGTGAAGTGCTGAACGAAGAATTTGCGAAAGA
>ERZ1036464.688-NODE-688-length-14210-cov-6.330625_pt1 | contig 14210 bp, 10 predicted proteins | sample MGYA00514230_ERZ1036464 | MGnify/ENA primary metagenome ERZ1036464 (study PRJEB33795, sample SAMN09464918) | human gut metagenome | isolation source: Bloodstream | host: Homo sapiens | place: USA: Stanford, California | collected 2016-06 ... | reverse complement strand
GCCCAGGCCCTTTCCCGGTTCGCCCACCACACAGGCGGGGCCTTCGCAGTCTACCGCGATATAAAATTTCATGGCGGCACTCCTTTTTCCTTCACTTGAAGCGTCAAACGTTCACAGCTTCAGCAGCCCCAGCCCCGAGCCGAGCGGTTTGCCTTGCAGCAAAAGCTCCTTTGCGCCCCGCTGCAGAGACGTGCGCTCAGGCAGCGCGGCGTCCGGGATACCCGGTGCGCCGAACAGCCAGAGACGGCCGGAATTGTCGTCGGGATCCCAGTCTGCCAGCGTGTAATCCTCCATAAAATTGCGAATGCCGGAACCGGGCGGGAGCAGCTCCTTCACGCGGGGCGAAAGAAGCCATGTGCGGCAATAGGTCAACGGCAAAGCGCCGTCGCGGGCAAAAAAGTCCGCACGCCGCGCATAGGAGGCATGGAGCGCTTCGGGCATACACATCGCGTCGCCGGGAATATGCACCGAGAGCGCGGGCGCGCCCGCCGCCGCGCCCAACGGCCCGGCAAGCTCAGCGGGCAGGGGAAGCGCCTCGAATTCCAGTGTGCCGAGGCGGAGCAGCCGCCCGCAGAGCTGCCGCCAGACCCAGAAGCCGCGGTCGAACTGCCAGCGGCCTGTCCAGCGGTGCGTCTCGTTCAGAAAACGGGAAAAGCAGCCCATCGTGGCAAGGTAGACATCGTCGGGAACGCCCCGCGCCGCATAATGTTTGCGCGCCTCCAATGCGGCGGACAGCAGCACGGCCAGCTCCAGCAGCCCATTGGGACTCAGCGGCGCGCATTTCGCCTGAAGTTCACGCATGGCGGCTTCGGCCCGCGATGCATCCAGCAGGGCGGGGATATGGCGCAGCAAGGGCGCCGCCTGTGCCGAAGCGGCCTGCGCAAGGCAGGCTTCGGCGGCGGGGCCGGGAATCGAAAGCTCGATGCACAGCGCGTGCAGGGCCGGGATGTCAAAGGCTTCCATGGCTGCCTCCTTGTTTGTTGTGCAAAGGCCGGCCCGGCCCCTTCGTTGTAAAGGGCTCTCCGCCGGGCCGGCCTGCGGCACCGGTTCCGGCCGCCCTTGAGCACGGCCGGAAAAGCGCGTTATTTTTCGGTAAACTCGGCCAGCTCCACTGCGGAGCCGCCGTGTGTGCGGGAGTGCTCGGCCGCCAGCGCCATCACGTGGCTTTCCACCGAGGCGTCCACCGAGGTGAGGCCTTCCGCACCGCCTGCGGCGATAAGCTCGCACACATAATCCATCATCAGCGCGTCGCCGCCGCCGTGACCGGCAAAGCGGTCGGGGATGGTGCCCAGGTCCAGAACCTGCTCGGGCTGGCCGAATTTGCGCAGGTACAGCACGTTGGCGTCCATATCGCCTTCGATCTCACCCATCGTACCCATCACCTTGATGCTGCGGTAGCATTTTGCCGTAAAGGCGCTCATGGTGAAGGTGGCTGTCGCGCCGCCGGCAAAGCGCATGGAAACGACCTGGTGGTCCACCACGTCGTTGTCGCACCGGTATACGCACCGGCCGTAGGGCCCTGTGCGCAGCGCGTCATACAGCTTTTCCTCGGTGGGGTTATTCACCAGCACCGAGCAGGGCCACTCGTCATTGCCCGAACGGATGCCGCTTTTGTCATTGAAAATGTACACCTTTTCCGCGTCGTAGGGGCATCCTTCCTTACAGGCGCAGCCGGAAAGACAGCGGTCTGCACTGCCATCCGGCGCGTTTTCCGCGCGGAACCAGTCCAGAGAGCCGTAGGAGGAAACGCTTTCGCAGGGAACGCCCATCAGCCAGCGGATGATGTCCATGTCGTGGCAGCTTTTTGCCAGGATCATGGGGCTGGATTCCTCCGCCCGTCGCCAGTTGCCGCGTACATAGCTGTGGGCATAATGCCAGTAAGCCACGTTCTCCACCGCGTCCAGGGATTCGATACGGCCGATGGCGCCTCCGCGCAGCAGCTCGTACAGCGTGCCGTAGAATTTGGTATAGCGCAGCACATGGCACACCACCACCACGCGGTTCGCCTCATGCGCTTTTTTTTGCAGTGCAAGGCATTCGTCCAGCAGCGGAGAAATGGGTTTTTCCAGCACAAGGTGATAGCCCTTGTCCAGCGCGGCCAGCGCCTGCGCCACATGCTGGCGGTCCTGCGTGGCAATGATCATCACATCCGCAAGGCGCGGCTGGGCCAGCAGCTCTTCGCCTGTGGCAAAACAGCTTCCGGCGGGCACGCCGTAATTCGCCTGCAGTGCGGCGCGGCGGTCGGGGTCCGGGTCGGCCCCGGCGGTGATCTTCATTTCTTCAGGGTGCTGCTTCTGGAAGGCGGCATACGCCTCCAGCCCGCGGATGCCCAGGCCGCAGATGGCAAATGTAACGGGTTTGTCCATGGTAGTTCGTCCTTTCTTTTTTTTGCGGATAACAGCGCGGCCGGATGCGGCGCGCTTAGAACCCGTATTCACAGAACGGAACGCCATCTATCCGGCGGATTTTGCGCCCTGCTGCGTTAAATTTCCTTGAAATAGCGCTGCTATTCCTGCGAAAATTTGCCTTGCATGGCACAAAATCCGCTCGAATATCCGACATTCCTTATCTAAGAATACAGATTCTTAGATATCGAGCTTGCAGGCGGAGACGATCTCCCCCACCGCGTAGCTGCCGAACAGCGTGCCGTCCGGGCGCAGCGTATAAGGCAAGGCGGGAGCGGAAAGCTCGGGGATGTCCGCGCAGACGCCCGCGGCAAACGCGCGCATGCGCGCTGCGGCGGTGGAAAGCCTTGCGGCCACGCCGCCCAGGCGGAGGTCGATGATCTCGAAGCCCTGGGGCCTGTTTGTGGCTTCCCACAGCGCGCGCCATGCGGTGCGAAGCGCCTCCGTCGCCGCAATGGTCCCGGGCAGGGCTTCGGCAAGGCGTGCCGCCAGAGCAAGATCCTTTCGGCGGACGGCCTGCGCGGCCTGCTCGTGCCAGGCGCATTTGCCGGCCAGCACGCGGGCCAAAAGGGAGTAAAAACGAAAAAGCGGTTCAAAGGCCGGGTTTTCATCGGCATACCGGGTATAGCGCGCCTCAAGCTCCGTATAATGCGCGCTCATGGCGAGCCCGGCGGTGTCGGCGGCAAAGAGCTGCACCAGGGGGTCCTGATACAGCAGGAATTTGGCCGCGTTGACAGGCCGCAGCGCGCCCGAGCGCATGCCGGGCACGGCGTTGAACAGCGAAAGGTCCAAAAACGCCTGTGCATCTGCACCGCAGCAGCAGGCAAAGCGGCGGGCGAGAGAGCCGGCATCGTATGTGCCGGTATACATGAATTCGGCGTACAGCTGCATGCCCAGCAGAGCGGACGTGAGATTGGCCTCGGCGCCGTTGTCGCCCCAGGCCGTGGCCAGCACCAGCGGCACACCCGCTTTTTTGCAGGCGGTCAGCGCTGGGACGGCCGCAGCCAGCGTTTTGGCGTAATCCGGCGCAGGCCCGCACCATGTCCAGATCCCGCCCGCGAATACGGTGGGCGCGGGCAGTGCTGCGTGCTTTTGCAGCATATCGGTATACTCCTGCTCGGTCTCGTGGTAATAGTCCCAATACACAAGCGTCACATCCGGCGGCACGGCGGCCACTGCTTCGGCCGAGGGCATACCGCTGTCATAATAGCCGTCGGTGGGGGAATCGGGACGGAAATACATATCGCTCCACATCATGGCCGAAAGGCCGTGGCGGCGTGTGATCTCCAGCACGCGGGAAAGATGCCGGCGGATGATGGTGTGGGGGTCCTCGTAGCCGTGGCGGCGCAGGTGCGCGCCCAAACCGATGCCGTGGGCCTCGTCCATGCCGATGTGGATGCGTTTGGAACGGTAGGGCGCGGCGGCAGCCGCGATAAGCTCCTCCAGGAATGCGTAGGTTTGCGCATCGTCGGCCAGCAGAACCTCCTCGTTGTCCTTCAGATGCGCCAGCGCGGGCCAGTGCAGCGCGCGGTTCAAATGGCCCAGCGTCTGGATGCAGGGACAAAGCTCGATGCCCAGCATATCGGCATAATCATCCAGCGCCCGCAGCTCGTCTGCGGAATAACGCCCGCGCTGATAGCCGAAGTAGGGCTGGCCGGGCACCTCATAGGTGTCCTCGGTGTACATCATGCCCAGGTTGAGCCCCATCATGGCCATTTTGCGCAGGAAAAACCGCAGCGTGTCCGGCTGCAGCACCGCGTTGCGGGAAACGTCGAACATCATGCCCGCCGTTTCAAAGCAGGGCGTTTCCTCAATGCAGAAAGCGTCCTCCGTCCAGTGCTGGCGCAGCAGTGAAAGTGCGCGGTATACCTGTACGGGTTCGGCCCAGGTGACCACCACGCCGTCCGCACGCCTTTCCGCGCGCAGGCAGCCGCCCTGACGCAGGGCTACGCTCAGGCCTCCCTGTCCGGCGCGGGCAAAGCCCAGCTCGGGGCCGATCTCCGCAAAAGCAGCGTCAAAATGCTCCGGCAGCTGGCCGGAGAAGGAGAGAATTTCGTTCATGGCCGTCTCCTTTCCCTGCACGCGGCAGGCTTACAGCAGGCTGGCGCTGTCCGCGTCCAGATACAGTGTCGCAGCGGGGTGGCGCCGCAGGATGCTGGCGGGGCAGGCGGTGCGGATGTCGCCCAGCAGCGTATCGCGTACGGCGCGCGCCTTGGTGGCGGCGGGCACCACACAGAACACCTGGGCAGCGTGCATCAGTGCGGGCACTGTCAGCGTCAGCGCATGGGTGGGCACGTCGTCCAGAGTGGCGAAGCAGCCGTCATGCACCTGCTGGTTGCGGCATATCTCGTCCAGCGCCACGGGCTTTACCAGGGCGGGGTCGTCGAAATCGGCCACGGGGGGGTCGTTGAAGGCGATGTGCCCGTTTTCCCCGATGCCCATGCAGGTGATGTCCACGGGGAAACGGCGCAGCAACTGGGAATAGCGGGCACACTCAGCTGCCGGATCCCGGGACGCCGCGGTCCCATCCAGGCAGTTAACGGATCGAAAGGGCACCTTGGTGAAGATGGCCGCCCGCAGAAAATTGGCAAAGCCCTGGGGCGCGTCCGGCGCAAGGCCGATGTACTCGTCCATATGAAAGGCGTTCACACGGTTCCATTCAATGCCCGGCTGCGCCGCAAGCGCGGCCAGCATCTCGTTCTGCGAGGGTGCGGCGGCGAAGATCATATTACACTCTTCCTTCTGCGCCAATACGCCGCGGATGGCGGCGGCAGCTTCGTCCGCGGCGCAGAAGCCCATTTCCGCGCGGGTATCGTAGATCTTTACGCGGAACTGGTTGATGGAAATGGTTTTTGTCATTGGAATGCCTCCTCTCGGTTTTCAAAACACACGGCGCCGTCCTTGAACACCATGGCGATGCGGACGGTATGGTCGAACACGGCAAGGTCTGCCGCGCGGCCCGCCTCCACGCGGCCGTAAAAATCGGAAAGGCCCAGTACGCGGGCGGGGGTTTCGGTGATCATACGCACTGCATCGGGCAGGCTGGCGCCGGCCAGCGTCACCATTGTGCGGACCAGCCTGTCGGCTGTGCAGATGCTGCCCGCGAAGGCCGTGCGGTCCGGCATTTTGGCGACGCCGTCCTCCAGGATGACGCGCTGGCCGTTTTCCAGGCTGCCCAGGATGCTCTCGCCCTGTGTCTGTCCGGCGCCGCGCATGGCGTCCGTGACCAGCACCAGCCGCTGCGGGCCGATGTGTCTGTAAGCCAGCTGCAGCAATGGAGCGGGCAGGTGGCAGCCGTCGGCGATGATCTCGCTGGACAGCTCATCGTACAGATACGCACTTTCCACGATGCCTGCGTGGCGGAAGCCGGCCTTGCGCACGATGGTGGACATGGCCGAATACAGGTGCGTCACATGGCGGTAGCCGCAGGGAATGGCGGCACGCACCGCTTCGCTGTCGGCCTCACTGTGGCCGATGCTGGGCAGTACGCCGCGCGCCAGCAGCGCAAGCCCCATCTCCCGTGCGCCGGGCAGCTCGGGCGCGATGGTCCAGCGAAGGATGTGCGGGCAGGCGTCAAGCAGCTCGTTGTATTCGGCGGGGTCCGGCTCGCGGATGAAGCGCGGATCCTGTGCGCCGCACTGGCTTTTGGCAATGTAAGGCCCCTCGATGTGCAGGCCCAGAAGCTTCGCGCCGTCCGCAAAGCCGTCCCGGCAGCGTTCAAATACAGAAAAGGAGCGCAGCAGCTCTTCCTCTGAGGCGGCCAGCGTAGTGGGCACCATGGCCGTGGTGCCGTGGCGGAGGTGCAGCGCGCTCGCGCCGTGATATGCCTCCGGCGTGCCGTCCATAAAATCGTGTCCGCCGCCTCCGTGGACGTGGATGTCGATAAAGCCCGCGCTGACGTACAGGCCGGCCAGGTCATATACGAAGTCCGCCGCCGCGCCGCTGTCCGGCGGCAGGACGGCATCCACAGCCTTGCCGCGCAGCAGAATATCGCAGCGGGTGATGCAGCCATCCTGCACCAGGCGCCCGCCGCGCAAAAGTGTTGTGCTCACAGCAGCCCCTCCTTTTGCAGAATGTCCTTCAGCGCCGCGACGCTCTCGGCCGTGGCCGCCGCACCGCCCGCTGAAAAGCCCGCGCCGCCGGGCAGGCGCATTTGTTCCTCCGTCAGGTGGGAATCCAGACGGTAATGGGTCTCCATGGACAGCCAGCCCGCATAGCCGTCCGCCGCAAGGCGGCGCAGCAGAGCGGGATAGCCCACCTGCCCCGTGCCCACCTTTACGCAGTAGCTTTCCGGCACAGCGCGCACCGCGTCCTTGATGTGCACATGGGCAAAGAAGGGACGGATGGCCTCGTAGCCGTCCGGATAGGGCGTTTCGCCCAAGGGGTCGTACAGGCAATTGCCCGGGTCGAAGATTGCGCGCACACGGGGCGAGCCGATGGCTGTGACAAGCCGGGCCAGCGCCGCATGGTTCGAGGTGTTGACGCTGGGGTCCGCCTCCAGCAGCAGCGTTTTGCCGCGCTGCTCCAGCAGGCGTACGGGCCGCTCAAAATAAGGCGCCAGCGTTTCGGCGGGCAGGGGCCCTTCCTCCGGTGCGAAGAATGCAAAGCCGCGGATGAACGCGCAGCCCAAAATGTCCGCCGCGGCGCACAGGCGTTCCAGCTTGGCCAGCTCGGCTTCCACAGCGTCCGGTTCCGGCGCGCATTTGTAAAACGAACCGGCCAGGCCGCAAACGGTCAAACCCTCGGCGTCCAGCCTGCGGCGCCATGTGCGCAGCGTTTCAGCCGGAAGCATGTCGATGGCAGTGTCCTCCACGCTGCGCAGCTCCAGCCCTGCCAAGCCGTTCTGCCTTGCGAACCGTACGGCCTCGTCAAAGCTCTGCGTCACCTCGTCGGTGATGAATGAGATTTTCATAAGGACCTCCATGTGCCGCGTCCCATAGCTTGAAAAGGAACGCGGCACGTCGTTTTTACAGGGATGAGGGGAAAACGCGCGGGCTTAGAAAACGATGGGCCTGCCCGTGCGGGTGGATTCGTAAATAGAACAGATGACGCGCACGGCCAGCGCGGCCTCCTGCGGGGGAATGGCAGGAGAACGGCCGTCGCGTACGGCCTGTGCGATATCGCGCAGCAGGCAGATGTGGCCGTAATTGCCGATTTTCGTCGGGTCGCCCGCACCGCCCACGCGTTCGCCCATATCGGGGCGCTGAGGCGCGTCGGCCTCGTCGAGGAACTTCCACTCCAGTATGCCCTCGTCGTTGAATACGACGGTGCCCTTTTCGCCGTGAATATAGAAGGTGGACGAAAAGCCCGGATATGCCGTGGTGCAGCCCTGGATGACGCAGATACCGCCGTGCTTCATATTCAGCACGGCCGCGGCGGTATCCTCCACAGGGATGTCGCGGGCCAGCGTCTCGGCGCGGCCGTACAGCGTGGAGACCTCGTCGCCCAGCATCCACAAAATAAGGTCGATGCCATGCACGCCCTGGTTCATCAGCGCGCCGCCGCCGTCCTGCTCCCAGGTGCCGCGCCAGCCCGCGCTGTTGTAATAGGCCTGGTCACGATAATATTTCAGGTCCGCTCCGGCCAGGCAGATCCTGCCGAACCTGCCCTCGGCCACGGCCTGCTTCACAGCGATGGCCACAGGCATCATGCGCCGCTGGAAGATGCACTGCATCTTCGCGTGGGTGCGCTCCACCACGCCGATCACATCCGCGATCTTCTCCGGCGTGATCTCCATAGGCTTTTCGCACACAATGGCCTTACCGGCTTCGGCGGCGGCTTTGCACACCTCGCCGTGGGTGCCGCTGGGTACGCAGACGCATACGATGTCCACGGCAGGGTCCGCCAGAACGTCGTGATAATCATAGTAGACGTGGGGCACGCCGTGTTCGGCGGCATAAGCGTCGGCCTTTTCCGGGATGATATCGCACGCGCCGTACAGCACGCAGTCCTCGCCGCGCAGGGCCTCCAGCGCTTTGGCATGGGTGAAAGCGATCACGCCGCAGCCGATGATGGCAAAATTCATACTCTCAAATCTCTCCTTTTCGCCGTGCAGGTCACACGGAATTCTGATTTGATGGTACTCCCTTTTGCTCAAAAGAGATTTGCATATCATCCCATAAAGTTGGCAAATCGTCAAAACATAGGAGCTGTGTACAAAAAAAGCAGCGTCCGTGCCGGGGCAGGGCGCTGCTTTCGGAGAATATCAGTACAGTCTGCCTGCCGCCGCGCCGTAGCTCCTGCAGAAGGCACGGCCGTCGTAAGCGGGCATTGCGTCCGTCAGGGCATCCAGCGCAACGGGCGCGCCTCCCTGCGCGCGGGAGGCCGTGGCCGCCAGCATTACTTTGACGGATTCCAGCAGTGCGTCCGGCTCCGCCAGAAGATTGGGCTTGCCCTCCATATAATTGCAGATCTCGCACATCAGCGCCTCGTACAGGCGGTTGGAGTCCATGCGGAAATGGTGGGTGGTTTTGGTCGTCATAATGGTGAGAACAAAGGGCTGCCAGGTGCCTGTGAAGGTGTTGAAAACAGCGCTTTTTCCGTTTTCGTACTGTACGAAATAGCTCTCGGAGTACTTGCCGCCGGCTTCGCCGCGGCCCATGTAGCGCACGCTCTGTGCGCCCTGTCCCAAAATGCCGCCGATGGCCTCGGCAATGTGTACGCCGTAGTTGAATTCGTCCACGCCGGCAGTGCCGAACACGTTCACCACCTCGCCGCGCTCCTCTTCAGGCAGCGCCAGGAACTGCTGCACTTCGTAAGCGTAGCGCGCGCTGGACGCGCCGAGGATCACCGCGCCGTCTTTTACAAGCTGTTCCACGCGGCGGCAGTCGGCCAGATTTCCCACCAGAGGCTTGTCGATGAACACAGGCTTGCCCTGCTCGATGAAAGGCATTGCGCAGCGCAGATGGTCGTCCCAGTCGCAGCCGTGGATGAAGCCGATGTCGCACATCGCGGCAAGCTCCTCCAGCGTATTGCAGCGCTTTTCCAAGCCGAAGCGGCGGATGAAGCCCTCCACCTCGCTGTCCGGACGGAAAGAGTCGTTGTACACGCCCACATAGCGTGCGCGGTCGTCCTTTTCCATGACCTCGCCGAATCCCAGAGGGTGGGAGGTGTCGATGTTGACGGCGCCGATGCGTATCATAAATTCAGCACTTCCTTTTACGGGCCGCCGCACAGGCGGCTGTTGTTTTGTTTGCATTATAGGGCTGTTGACAGGCCCGCGTCTTTCCGGGCCGTTTTGTTTGTCAACGGCCTCATTATAAAACGAAACCGCCGGGATTGCTTTGCATATTATCCAGAATTTTTTGCTTTTTTTTCGCCGGCGGCAGCAGCCTTACCACAGGCTGCTGCCGCCCTGCCGCTGAAAGCTGAAATAACGGCTCTGCCCGTTGCGCATGCGGTATTCCATGGGCGTGCAGTTTTCCTTCGCTTTGAAAAAGCGGCTGAAATAGTGGATGCTCTGGAAGCCCACAAGGTCTGCGATCTCGCTGACGCTGGTGTCGGTGTTCACCAGAAGCTCCTTGGCCTTGCGCAGGCGGATACGGTTGATGTAGCGGATGGGCGTGGTGCCGTACACCTCCTTGAAGATGCTGATGAGCGTTGTTTTGTTGACGCCCGCCAGGGTGGAAAGATCCTCCAGGCTGATGATGCGGGAATAGTTGAAATCGATATACTGCATCAGTGCGGCAACGTCCACACCCTTGAACGTGGCGACGCGGGGCGCTTCCTCCTCGGGCGCTGCGGCGGGCTGGCCCAGCCGTTCCCGCACGATACGTACCAGCATTTCCAGCAAATAGCCGCTGATGATGGAGTAATAATAGGGGCGCTGCTGGGCGCTTTCTGCGATGATCTTATCAAAAAAGCGCACGAACCATCCGAAATCCTGCAAATGGAACATATCGCCCACGCGCACCAGATCCTCGAACAGCGCGGGATCCGCCACGGTGAATTTTACATCCAGCATTTTCAGCGGCGCAGCGTTTTTTTCACCGCAGTGGATGGCGTGCAGCTGCTGGGGGCACAGCAGAAACACCTGCTCCTTTTCGATCTCATAAGGCTGGTCGTCCACATACACGGTGCCGCTGCCGCTCAGAATGCCTACCATTTGGAAATAGTTGTGGCAGTGCAGCTCGTTTTCCCAGTTTTGGTGGTACTTGCCGCACCAGAGGATGCTGCATTCGTTCATCCGTGTTCCCCTTCCTTTCACTGCTTTTCTACAATATCAGTATACAGCAACGCCATGCGCAAAGGGAACACCTGCGAAAAAATAGTACAATATTCCTAAAAAAAGTGTAAAGACACCGGCGGGAGGCGACGGTATAATGTGGGCAAGAGGGCCGGCCGGACAACGGGCGGCGGAAAAGGAGCTTACCGAACGATGAAAATTGCCGTGCTGATGGACGCGCCGCTGCGCGCGACGCTGCTTTCCGAAAAAACAATGGCCCGCCTGGCCGAATGGGGCGAGGTGGCCGTGAACGAAACGGACAAGGCCGAAAAAGAGACCGTCAAGCAGATCATTGCCGGGGCGGATATCGCCATTACATCCTGGGGCGTGCCGCAGCTGGATAAGGAAATTTTGGACTGCGCACCCAACCTGCGCTTTGTGGCCCACGCCGCGGGCAGCGTGAAGGGCATCGTCAGCGACGAGCTGTATGCCCGCGGCATCCGCGTTGTCAGCAGCGCGCGCATCCTCAGCTACGGTGTGTCGGAAACGGCGCTGGGCCTTACCATCTGCGCCTGCAAAAACGTGTTTGCTTTCAACGAGGAGATCCGCAACGGCGGCTGGGTGGAGGATTACAGCGTCATCACCGAGCTGTTCGACATCACCGTGGGCGTGGTAGGCTGTGGCTTTGCAGGCTCCCACTACATCGAGCTGCTGCAGGCGTTCGGCGTAAATGTGCTGGCCTATGACCCGCTGCTGGACGAAGCCGCCATCGCCGCCATGGGCGCGAAAAAGGCAGATTTGGATACGCTGCTGGCCGAAAGCGATGTGGTTTCGCTGCACGCGCCCGCGCTGGATTCCACCCGCCATATGATCAACGGCCGCGCGCTTTCTTTGATGAAGGACCGAGCCATCCTCATCAACACCGCCCGGGGCGCCCTGGTAGACGAGGAAGCGCTTGCGCAAGCGCTGCGCGGCGGCAAGCTGAAATATGCCTGCCTGGATGTGACGGACCCCGAGCCGCCTGCCGCGGACAGCCCGCTGCGCGGCATCCCCAACTGCATCATGACGCCGCATCTGGCGGGCCTTGCCAACAACGGCAAGCTGAAAATCGGCGCGCACGTGGCCGACGAGATCGGACGGTTCCTTACAGGCGGGACGCTGGTGTCTGAGATCACGCAGGCCATGCTGGCCACCATCGCGTAAGCGCCATGGAACGTATCGTTAACACAGAGCTCGGCGTCATACGGGAACCGCTGCGCGCACCTTTCGGCTTCAAGGGAGGCACGCTGAGCGAGCTGTGGCAGACGGCCGTGCGCCTGACGCTGGACAGCGGAGCGAGCGGCATGGGTGTGGGCGTACAGAGCGTGCTCTGGTCCGACCCCGTCACCTTCTGCGCCTGTGACGAAGCGGGCGGCAACGAAAGAATGCTGGCGGTCACGCGCCGCGCGCTGGAGCTTTTGCAGGGACAGGCTTTCACAGACCCGCCCGGTATGACTGCGGGCCTGGTGCCGGAGCTTCTGGCGTTCGCCCGCAGACTTCTGGGACGGGCAGACGTGCCGCAAACCTTTGTACTCAACGCGCTGGTACCCGTGGATTTTGCGCTGTGGCAGCTTTGGAACGCAAAACGGGGGAACGGCACCTTCGATGCGCTGTGCGCGTCCTTCTGCCCGGAGCTGACGAACCGGGAAAAAGAGTTGGGGAGCATCCCGCTCATCACTTACCATACGCCGGAGGACGAGCTGCACGCCCTGCTGGAGGACGGCGCCTTTTTATTAAAGGTAAAGATCGGTTCCGACCCGGAGAAGAACGGAGACCCGGAGGCCATGCTTGCGTGGGACATCGGGCGCCTGCGCACCGTCCACACGGCAGCCGCCGGCTTTACCACGCCGTATACGGAGTGTGGCCGCCCCGTCTATTATCTGGACGCCAACGGCCGTTATCCGGACAGGGAATTTCTGCTGCGCTTTCTGGATGCTGCGGACAAGATGGACGCGCTGGAGCGCATCGTGCTGCTGGAGGAGCCGTTTGCGGGGGACCGGCCGGAACCCGTGCATGGCCTGCCGGTGCGCGTAGCAGGCGACGAAAGTGCCCACAGCGCACAGGACGTTGCCCGCCTGACCCGGGAATACGGATATTCGGCCATCGCCTGCAAACCCATTGCAAAAACGCTGTCCGTCACGCTGGAGATGGTGCGCGCGGCGCAGAAAAGCGGCGCGGCGTGCTTCTGCGCGGACCTGACGGTGCCGCCTGCGCTTTTGGACTGGAATATGTCTCTGGCGGCGCGGCTGCCGCGTGTACCGGGCCTGCGCGTGGGTGTTGTGGAGAGCAACGGCCCGCAGAATTATACCGATTGGCGCCGTCTGGACGCTATGTGCGCCGCGCCCGGAGCCGCCTGGCGCACACCGCAGAACGGCGTGTACCGGCTTGACGGAGGTTTTTATGGGGAAAGCGGCATTTTTGCGCCGCTGCCCGCTTATGCGGACACGCTGCGCCCGGTTTGAACAGGAGGGCCGCGCCCGGAAAGGAATGTTGAACCTTTGGATTTGAAAGTGCATTTTGCCGTGGCGGGCTGCGGCGTGATCTCCCGGTTCCATCTGGACGCGATCCGCTCCATCGAGGACGCGGCGCTGTGCGGCGTGTATGATCCTGTGGAAGCAAGCGCCCGTGCCGCGGCACAGGCTTACGGCACCCGGGCGTATCCGGATTACGACGCGCTTCTGGCAGACCCGCAGGTGGACGCGGTGTGTATCTGCACGCCCAGCCACCTGCATGCGCCGCTGGCACTGCAGGCTGTGGCCGCGGGCAAGCATGTGCTCATTGAAAAGCCCGTGGCGCTGACGTTGGAGGACTGCGACGCTGTGGCCGCCGCAGCACGCGCCGCCGGTGTTCAGGTGGGGGTAGTCTCCCAGCTGCGTTACGGCCCGGCCGTGGCGCGCGTAAAGCGCGCCTTGGAGAGCGGGGCGCTGGGGCGCATCACGCGCTGCGATTTGTATATGAAATATTTCCGCCCCCAGAGCTATTATGATTCCGGTACCTGGCGGGGCACACAGGCGATGGACGGCGGCGGGGCGCTGATGAACCAGGGGATCCACGGTGTGGACCTTGTGCGGTATCTGATGGGGCCGGCAGACAGCATCTATGCGCTGAGCGGCACGCTGGTGCGGGATATTGAGGTGGAGGATACACTCACAGCTGTAGTGGCTTGGCACTGCGGCGCGCAGGGCGTCATTCAGGCGTCGGTGGGGGATTACCCCGGCTTTCCGCGCCGCATCGAGCTGAACGGCGAGTCAGGAACGATCATTTTGGAAGAAGACCGCATCGTTAAATGGGAGGTGGCGGGAGACTCCGCTTACCATATTTATGAGCAGGAACCCGCGCCGGAGGTGCGCTCCCACAGTGAGGCGGGCGCGATTGACCCTTCGGGGCATGTGGCACAGCTGCGCAACTTTATCGACGCGGTGCGCGGCGAGGGGACGCTGCTGGTGGACGAGGCCGAAGGCCGCAAGGCACTGGCGCTGGTGCTGGCCGCTTACCGCTCCGCGGCCGAGGGGAAGCCCGTAGTTCTGTGACGCTTTTACCAGTAAAACTGCTCGGCGACGGTTCTGTTTTGGATGTTTTTTCAAATTCGGTGGGTCAGGATT
>ERZ1036464.585-NODE-585-length-16782-cov-9.467807_pt1 | contig 16782 bp, 23 predicted proteins | sample MGYA00514230_ERZ1036464 | MGnify/ENA primary metagenome ERZ1036464 (study PRJEB33795, sample SAMN09464918) | human gut metagenome | isolation source: Bloodstream | host: Homo sapiens | place: USA: Stanford, California | collected 2016-06 ... | reverse complement strand
CTAGAACTATTTATAATATTGGCAGATCTACCTAATAATCTTTTAAGAGATGATAAACAGAAAAATAATTATAAGGGTGTAAGCTATATGATAGGTGCGTATAAGAAAAATTTAATAGCGAATATAGATTACGGAACACTGAGTGATTGTAAAGTAGATTGTTTTGGTTTGTTATATGATGCATATCTAAATTATAAAAAACATTTTGTGTTGTAGTGTAATTGAAATTGTTTTATTATGAAATATTCTATGATTCTCTTATTCGCTACAAAAGAGGTAGAGGAGGAAATCTTAAACTGAGTATAAATGAAATATCGGGGATTGATATGGCCAAGCTATCAATCCCCGGCATTTAAAATAGCAACCTCCCATCCTTCTTATCCATCACCGCATTGAAAACACTTTTATAGGTCTCATACAACTCCTTCCGGCTTTCCGGCCCCGGCCAGTCGGCGAAAGACTCTCCGGCGAAGAATTTCCAAGCGAAGATCCGTTTGGCTTTTTCGGACAACCCTAACAGGTCGACCATATCCCGGATATCCTGCATACGTTCCCGGATATACTCGGTACGGTCAATACTATCATCGGGCTCATCAATAATGTTCAGTCTTCGCCAATCCACATTCTCATCTACCGGGATAGGCTTGTATTTATGCCGGTAGGGAGACGTGTCCGAGGTAACGTTCAGCTTTATCATTTGCAGGATATACCAGTCAAGTTCGGTATATTTACCTTGCTTGGCTTCCATAAGCCGGGAGAGGTGTTCCAGAGGCTTTTGAAGTAGCATACACATTACCTCGTTCAATACGTCAATAGCTTCACTACTCATTCCGGCAAGTGAGCAGTGATACTTAGCGTAATCCAGCCACCTGTCGTAACGTTTCTCAATATATTTATTCAATGCCTCACTTGCCATAGTTGTCTTTATTTGATATATTTGTCGCAGGTTGTAATGGGGTGGCGCTGTGAGGCGCTGCCTTTTTATTTATTCTCTTTGTTAGTCTTTATCTCTCGCTATAAAAATGTTATCTTTAGCCTTCTTTTTTATTCTTAGCCCAATCGATAATGTATTCAATACCTGCGTTGAATCCTTTGCTGTAACCATCTTTATATTCATGATTTGATATTCCATGATAGTAAGCCGAGCCGAAGCACAAGGCGAAACCAATGGCTATCAATACCATCCCTGTTCCAAAGTATGGATAAGCTAGGGATATATGGAATGGCTTGAACTGGATCGATATTCCAGACGTGAGAATGAATATTAGCGAGATCATTCCGATTATTAACAATGATATTTTAAGCATCTGAACCTCCTTTGTTTACATTGTGCGACATATTCTTTAATCTTGTTTGACTTTTATAATCCTTACATCCATAAGCGGCGAGATTAATGGCGTGCGTACCTATTCCTTGTCCGGAGAAGCATGGATAACGGATACATCTTACGCATTTCCTTCGTGGATATTTATTAGCGTCCTCCCGTTCTTTCAAGCGGTTGATCCCTATGTATTCCTCTGCCATGATTATTCCTCCTCCTCGGTCTCGTCGAATATCCGGGCCATCATATCGACGATGTTTGTTTGTATATTGTCCTCCGCTCCAAGCACGGCGTTGCTTATATGCTTTTTCTCCTCGATGATCCTGTAGAGTTTCTGGTCGATGGTCTTGCGGCCAAGCAGGTAATAGCAATTCACGGAGTCCTTTTGGCCGATACGATGCGCCCGGCTCTCGGCTTGGTCGCAATCTGCGTATGTCCACGGTAGCTCGATAAAAGCGACATTGCTTGACGCTGTCAACGTGATACCCGCCGCTGCGGCCTTGATGGAGCAGATGATGACGTCCGTCTTGGGATTCCGTTGGAAAGCGTCTATAGACGCTTGTTTTTGTTGCATATCCTGCCGTCCGGTGACACACACCGCCGAGGGAAACGCCTGTAGGAGCCGGTCTACGATCTCATGCAGGTTGCAGAAGAGGATGATCTTCTTTCCGTTCTCCCGAAAATCCTTCACGAAATCGATCACCTCTCTCAACTTACCCCGGGCCGTTATGTCCTTCAATATGCCGATTCGTACCATGACCTCGCCTTTCAGCGATTTTTGTACCTTCTCATCGTCGGCCTCCTTGTATCGTCTCAGATAATCCACCAAGTCACGCTCGGCGTCTTGGTATTCCTTGCGGTTGGTGATCTCGCAGGTCACGATCTGCCGTACCTTGTCGGGTAATTGAGTCAGCACCTTGGATTTTTCCCTCCGGAAGAAACAATGCTTCCAGAGCATGAAATTGAGCTCTTTCAAGTTCGAGGCCCCGTGCGGCCCGGAGCAATAGCGGCTCGTGAAATATTTCCAGCCTCCGAGATCGTTCATCCGGTCCATGATAGCGAGTTGGCATATAAGGTCGTTGGGCTTGTTTACGACAGGGGTACCGGTCAACAGGATGATCCACTCTTTCCCGGCGGTGATACCTTTGCAAAACTTGCTTTGTTGGGTAGCCGTTGATTTTACCTTATGGGATTCGTCAATGATCACGCTCTTGAACAACTTGATCGTATTATGGAACTCTACGTCTTTCAGCGTCCATTTCTCCGATTTGTTGATTCGGCGTACGAAATACTTCCGTAGGCTCTCGTAGTTCACGATGAACACATGGTTCATGCCCGTTTGCCAGAAGAATGGCCATGAGGTTCGTACCGAATCGGTCAATACCATGGCTTTCTTGTCCGTGAACTTGTGCCATTCACGTTGCCAGTTAATCTTGACCGTATTGGGGCAGATAACGAGACAGGGGAAAGCATCAGCTTTGTTGATGGTAGCGATGCTCTCTAATGTCTTGCCGAGGCCCATATCGTCCCCATTGATAAACCGTTTTAGTTGTAAGCCTCGTGCGATTCCTTGCAGTTGATAGGGGTAAGGTTGTATCTTTAGGCCATGATCCTCGTCCAACTCGGGCATGTCCGGTATTTGATAGGCTATGTCCTCGTCGGTCTTAGACTCGTTCCCTCCCCAGTTGACGGGTTCGAAGTGCCTCACGTAATAGGTGAGCTGGTCTAGCTCCGCCTTGCACTTATTGTTGGCCGGGATCATCCACGCTCCGGTAGACTTGTCCCACCAGCGGACGCTGACGGCTGTCTTTAGCTTGTCAACGACCTGCTGGCGGTACCTGTCAAACCTTACCGCGTAGCATTGTCCTTTTTTCGTGTTTTGTAAAGTGATTTGCATAACGGTTGTTTTTATTATTAGTTAGGCTAACTCGTCGAAGGTTTTCACCTCCTCGGCGATCTCCTTGATCTGCTCTTTTTTCTTCCGTCCCCGTTTCTTTGGCTTCTCTTCCTTCTCGCCCGTGATATCCGATTCCTCCGGGGTATCGAAATCGAAGGATTCTTGCTTGATGCCATATTTACCTTCGAACAGGTAAGCGTCCACCTCGTAGCTACATCTACCGATGGCCTCTTTCAACTCGGCTCCGTAAAGGTACCCGTCGCCGGACTCGTCCTCGTATTTGGTGAACGGGACGGAGAGGTTAAGGATCTGCCCGCTTTTCAGGAGCTTTTGCGCTTGGATCGATACCCCGGCTGATTCATCATTACCGCCTTTGCTGTATCCGGTGACGATGATATTCTTCAGCTTCTCGTTCAAGTCATCGTCGGAGGGATTGGCGACATTAACCAATGTAGCCTCGTGCATCTCACAGATTTTCACTACGTGGGGTTTGAGCCGGTTCAACGCGTACAGTAGATCGGGGTGGATAAACTGCTCCGATTCTTTTAGGATGTTGTTCTTGTAGTTCGCTTCCACGAACTTTTCCGTATACTCCGCCGTGAGCTGGTTGTTCTTGATCTTCACTTTCTGGATCTCGTACACGGGTTGCTCTTTTACTAATTCTTCCATGTTCTTTTAAAATTTAGGATTGTTATAACTCTGAGGCGCTAAGGCCATTTCAGCTTTCGCCTTGCTAATTATCGTGCGACACCATTCCAATTGGTGGGTCGCGGTACGGTTCAATCTATCACACCAGTCGACTAGGTATTGCTCATCCTTGCACAGGCTGTCGATGATAGCGTTTACGGCCTTTGAGGTCGCTCCGGCCCGTGAAGCGGTTTCCCGTAATGTGTCGAATACTTCCGATTTCTTTTTCACGTTCAGGTGATATTTTGCGTCCGCTAACAGCTTCCCTGTTCGGGCGATATAGACGGCAAGGTCGTTTCCACGTAGGACAGCTTCTTGTACGTCTTCGCTCATTGTGATATTCAGGAAGGCATCTATGGCGGCCAGTTCCTCGGATATCTTGTCTGTCGGTGTGATATTGAGATTCATGATTTTTATTTTAAGATATAATCGTTGCCACAGTTGCCGCAATGATACACGTTGAATGTATCTCCCGTATGCGTCTGTAATTTCTTTACGAGTACGGAAGCTCCGCATATAGGGCATTTCTTTGCCAGCCTGTACTTTAGCCAGCCGATTAGGATTAAAATTAGATTCTTCATACTATTAGCTTATTAGCATCCACCACCGGAAGGCTAGTTCCTCGTATTTCTCTTTCCCTTTCCGGTAGCTCGGATCGTTCCGTCTGATGAAAGCCTTGAACACTTTTTGGTTCTTCTTGGAGATACCATAGATAAAATCTTGACGGCTTCCGGCGATATCCATATACCAGGCACGGGAACGATCCCAATCAAAGAAATCAATCGCCTCGTCAAACTGTTTCTGGGAACTGGCGAAGGTAGTTTTCAAGTCTCCGCCGAATCCGAATGTGGGAAGCCACCAGTCCCATTTGCAACGAGTGTCGAGCGTATATTCAAAGTTGCCGTATTGGAAACGTTGCCCCTTGTTTACCATGAACCGTTGCGTCTCCGCTTTAGCAAGCACTTGCGCCAATAAGGGATCGTGTCGGGCTTCCATACGGAGTGACTTGATCATGGCTTGTGCCAGTTCCCAATCTTCGCCGGAATACAATACGTCATCTACCGTATGTTTGTCATATCTTACCCGTTCGGGTTCTGTCAGCATCGCATCCACCAGACTCCCGAACTTGAACGCCTTCTCCTTATCCCCGTATTGCGTACGGGGATAGAGGAGGTTCTTTAGTTCTGTCAGGTCTGAGTTGCTGACCTCAGACCGTTGGTAATACGTATCTTGCATCTTCTTCCTTGAGTTTTAAGTATTCAATGACTGCGAAGTCAAATTCAAAATCGTAAGTGTTATCCATCAGCCACCGGAACCATTTGCGGCCCTCTTCCGTATCGAGGATCTTTTTTAGGTTACTCGGTGTACGCCTGTATTTCCCGAAGTTTATCCATGAGGACAGATATAGCTTTCTCATATCACTTGGCCGTTATATCATCGACATATTTCACGAATGCGGACTGGATTCGCTCACCGTCCTTATTGGCTGTTTTCTCGCAATAAGAGATCATCTTCTTATGGATCTTCTCAAGATCCTCCATGCTCATGTTGATACCCTCACGCATGAACCACATCTGGTATACCTGCATGAATCCTTGTGGATTGGTGACTTGGATCTTTTTCTTGATCTTCGCCTTGGTAGGGGTAGGAGACATACTGGCGGCGCTGAAATCGAAGGCTGCCTGTACTTCCGCGGTGGCTTTCTCTGCCTCCGCCTTGGCTCTCGCTTCCTCTTCCTTGCGCTTGCGTTCCAGTTCGGCCTTTTGACGTTCTTCCGCCTCTTTCCGTTTGCGCTCCTCCTCCAGCCGTGCCGCCTCGATTGCGTTGGTCTTGCGAATTTCCTCTTGCTCCTCCAGTTGTTTCCGGAGGGATGGGAGGCGGTCGACCAAGGATTGTTTCAGTCCCTCGATCTCGAAAGCGTATCGATCGGAATATTCTTTTTTCTTTAGGATGGCTATCTCGTTCTTGATCGCTTTGCGGGTCTCACCGTCCATATAGAATGTCTGTTTGTTATCCACGACGTTTTTCACGAAATCCGTCCATGAGAAACCGGTGCTTGTTTGCGTGATCTGCCGGCATACGTCCCCATACGTGGCTAGGGAGGCACGATTGAAAATCCCGTTCAAGGCGTTGATATGCTTCTCGACGTAGGCGGCGTACGTGGTATCAAGCAAGACCGTTATGTCGGCCCGGTATTGGGCTTTCTCGTTCTCCGCCAACTGTTTTTGCCGGGCCTCTTCCTCTCGGCGTTTTTGCTCTTCCAGCTTCTTGGCGGCGTATTTGTTACGCTCCATCTGTAGCAGATAAGGGATGGTTCCCTTGGATTTGGCGTCTATGGAACCCTCTAGTGTCGTGAAACGTTTGGATATGGCCGTTAGCATTTGGGTTAACGGCTTCCGGCGGTTGTTCATGTTCTCTACGGTCTTCTTTGACTTCGCAAGGTATTCTTGTACCGCAGTGTCGATCTCGTCCGTGCCGATACCTCCATTTCCCTCAATCGTGTCCAAGAGGGTTTTCCCTGCGTTCGTGCAAGCTGAGACCGACGCCTCATTGCGGGCGAGAATATCCGGGGCTGTCTGTAGGATGCTAATGACCTCGTTAGCCTTGAAAGGTAAATTGTTATTCTGTGTATCCATGTCGATAAAATTTTGAATGTTGATATTGAACTCTTAAAATCCGGCTTCTTCATCTTCTTGTGATATTTGGGCTGTTATACCAGATACGGGTACCGGTTCCGCTTCCGCTTGCGGTTGCTCTCCGAATCCTTGTAAAGGATTTTCCGATTGGGGCTGGAGGGCTTGCGGTTGCTGTCCGGCTTGATTGGGCTGGATAACGGTTGTTTCTTCCAGTCCGTAGTCGATCTCTTGCGGTTCCTCCTGTGTCTCGAATGAGGAGAACTGTCCCGTGCGTACCTTGGGATATCCGTCGAAAGCGTGCTTGATAAGCTTGCTTTCCAAGAATCCCGGATCAATACCTCCTTCGCTAGAGGTATAAAGGGCATTGGCCTTCCCTTCTTTCTGCCGGGTTTGCGGGTTCCATTTCTGGTTGTTCTTAAAGCTGTACGCTTCCAATCGCTTGATATCGCCTTCCATCATCCAGTGCCAGTCCACGGTACCGTCGGAGCGTACGATACGTAAGAAACCACCTATCACCTTGTTGGACTTCCGGGGGCACGCCGCTTGGTAGGTCACGGTCTTTACACCATCTATCAAACCGGGGGAGAAGGTATCGCCCTCATAGCAAACCACGGGATTATCCACGTAACGGACTTGTCCGGCACGTTGCCGCATGACTAACTCGCCATATCCAGTGATGGAGAGATAAGCACGTAGTTCGTAGATATCGCTACCGTTGTTATCCTTATAGCCGGTCTTCGTGCTACGGGGAAGAATATAACAGTGCGGTCGCCCTGTTGGGTCAAGTGACAGGCCGTTGACCGCTATATCCAAAAAGCATCCATAGAGGGATAACGGTGTGCATCTTTGGAGTTCCGGTTTATCTTGTAAGATCTTCCGGAAGTTGAATTTCTCTTTCTCGTAGATTTGCGCTCCTTGGGCGGTACCCCAGATCGCGTTATACATTTGGATGAACTTTTGTTCTACCCTGTTGTCTTCCGCTATCATGAGCGGGTTCAGCTGATTCAACTCAGCTACTTTGATCTGAATTAGATTCGACATGATGTTATGTTTTTAAATGTTAGTTACCAATGTTTAGCTATCATGTAAGCCATTGCCGCACATCCGGACGTCGTGATGATATGCAGGAAATGTCCTAGGCAAATAGCCACGATTCCAAGTATGGCGAGCGTTCCGAAAAGGATGTAAAATCCCCACCTCACCGCTTGGGCGAGTTTCCAGTAATCTGTTTTCATACGTCAATGATTTATTAGCAATGCGGTTTACCGTCCGTGAAATAGCGAGTTGGATGGGTATCGTAAACTTCCTTTTGCAACGCCTTGCCAAGGTGCCTTGCTATGTTAATGATTCATTTAATAGTCGTATGGATCTAGGGCGCACTTATACAGGTTTTCCAGCCTGTACTCGATTTTGCCCGGTCGCTTGTAACGTTGTAGCCTACCTTCCGAGACCCATCTTTCCACGTTCTGTCTCCCGAAACGGAGGTGCGCTTCCTTTTGTCCGATAAATTCCCGGATACCCGCTTGCATCCTTGTAATTTGCCAAGCAAGGTATTCGATCTCGATCTTTCGTAAAGAAGGTATGCTTTGATAGGTGTTTTCGGTTGGCATGATTATTCGCCCTTAAATAGATTCTTTTCGTTTGCGTATCGCATGAACTCCGCCATGGAGTGTATCGAGAGTTTCCGAAAAACGTTCTTCCGGTGGTTCTTTACGGTGTGGGACGAGATGAAAAGCGTTTCCGCGATCTCTTCGTCTTTCTTTCCATAGTAGCAAAGCTCCATCACCCGAAGCTGGCTGTCTGATAATGTGCTGTTGAACTTCGGTTCACAGATTTTCTTAAACCCGTCACATTCTCCTCGTAGAGGGCAGCCGACAAACTCGAATTTGAAATTCCAGTTCTCATCCACGTCTATCATGTTATCGTACAACCCGAAGTTGCATTTGATAAACCTACGTACAGCCAAGAAATCCCGGTAGCATTTATTCCCGTCGTAGCGGGCGTAATACTTGCGGAGTGCCGCATAAGCCTCCGGATAGAACTCTTCCAAAATCTCAAGGAAACTTTGAATGAATTCCGTATCGGACTCTTTCAGTTGGCGTTCCGGCTGTCCCTGCTCTTTGATAGTAACTTCGCCGGAGGGGGTGGTATAGAATTCTATTGCGCGCATACCTTATCCTCCTTTGGGAATAACTCGCTGGCTGGGATGCCAAGTTCTCTTTCTATCACTTCTTGGGCTAACGCATCCGGTTGGTAGACTCCCGCTACCCAACATCTGACGGCCGATTCAGATCGTTTGGTAATGGTAGCTATCTTTTGGATGAAAGCCTTCTTGGGCGGTGTGTTGTCCATGGAGAAGTAAATCTCCCTGAACGAACGAGCGCCAGTCTCATGACCTTGTAGGTTTAATTTTTCCATTTTTGCCTCCTTACATTATTATATATGTTCTAATTTCTTTACCTTTGACAGTGTATTAATGATTACAGGTGCAAATATAAAACATGTTTGATTTATTTCAAATAAAAAATCAAACATTTTTGTATTAAAATCAAACTTTTTTTATCATGTTAGAGTTGCCTCCTATAAATCAAAGGATTAAAGATCTTATAAATGAAGAAGCAAATGGCAATAAAACGGCTTTTGCTAAGATGCTGGGTTATTCTAGTTCTCAGAAAATTAATAGATTGTTTATTGTTGATGAACGGAATAATAAATATCCTACCCCTTCTTCTACTATATTGTCTGACATATCAAACAGGTTTGATGTTGATCCGAGCTGGTTGATGACAGGAGAAGGGAATAAAAAGAAAGTTGTAGAAGCTATACCTATAGATGTAAACTGTATTTTAAATGTGCCTCTTGTGAATCAATATGCTTATGCTGGTTATCTGTGTGGCTATGCGGATGCCGAATATATAGAAACTTTACCTACAATTCCTTTTATTGTTGATCATGAAGCTCATGGCCATTATATAGCTTTTGAAGTTAGAGGGGATAGTATGAACGATGGAACGGAAGAAAGTTATTTAGAAGGTGATCGTCTATTGTGTCGTGAGATTAAGCGTGAACTGTGGATTGATTCAAAATTGCATATTCGAAAATGGGATTTTGTCATTATTCATAAAGAAGGCGTGCTTATAAAAAGGATAGTGGAACATAATGTAGAGAATGGAACTATAACTGTGCATTCTTTAAACCCGATATATCCAGATAAGGTAATTTTTTTAGCCGAAGTATACCAGATATTTAATGTTATTGAGTTCTTGAGGCCGAGAAGAAGGTAAGTTTAGTATAAGAATCAGTTTAAAACTAAGTATTGATATGGAAGAGTATATGTATATAGCAGCGATTGTCGGATGTGTTTTTGGCATTTTACAGATAATCCTTTTTATCAAGCTGTGGATAATGACAAACGATATTCGTAAGATTAAAAACAAATATCTTGGAGAAGATAATGGAAGTGCTAAATCAGAGGTTATGGATCAAGTAAAGGTAACAGACGATACTTCAATACGTTATGTAAGTATATTGTTTACAATAGCTTCATTACTGGGAGTTTATTATGTACCTATGTTGATTGGTATAGCGATAGTCGTGATTGATGTTATTCTATTAGTCTATGCCTTTACAAGGAAATAATTGAACTATAAATTGTAGACTATGAATGATCTTAAGAATATCGATGATGTCATATTTTGGCGAACAAAGAGTAATATTATACTTACTCAATATGCTATGAAAGATAGAAAAGTGGGACGTTTCGTAAGAGCTCGTTATTATAATAATATTAAATCTTTCACAAGTGATCCGACTGATAGGGATATTATAGAAGAACATCTAATTAGGGAAAAATGGTTGAAAAGATCTGATGATAATAAGCGATCTATATCGATTACAGAAGAAGGTCTCTGTGTGCTTAGGACCGGATTTATTGAAACTGAGGTTAGAGCTATGTTAAATAACTATATTATGGTTGCGTTTTCTATTGCGGCTTTTGTGATTTCTGTTAGCTTTTATTAGTAAAAATTGAATCATAGATATGAGGAATTGTTGGGTTTCAATATTAGCATTGGTGATATCTGTTATAGCGCTAATGTTGTCATATCGAGTTGCCCCTATTGATTTTAAGGATTATTGGGGGGTGGTATTAGGTACGCTTTCTTTATTGGTTACATTGCTTATTGGATGGCAAATATATGGGAGTTTAGAAATGGAAAAACAAATGAAAGATATACGAAGGCTTAATCTTTTATTGGCGAATAAGGTGAATGATATTGATTCTCAATCACTGAATTTGCGTGCCGCAGTGAATTTTGTTCAAGCAGCATCAATAATGAGTCAACAACCTATTACTGCTTATAAAAGTCTTTTGATTTCTCTTTATTATGGGTTGAAAGCTAGAGATTCTGATAGAGTATGTTCTGCTTTAGGAACGATGGAGAATATTTGTAAAGCTTTAGATACAATCGATAAAGAGCGGATTCCCAAAGATATTAACGATTCATTAGATGTTTTTAATGAAAAAGGGGAAAATGTTGTATGTGAAGTGAAAAAGCACAGTGAATATTTGCTAATAAAAGATAGATATGAAAAAGTAGAGGCAGAGATGAAAAATGTTGTTGAAAGATTGAAAACGTGTACAAAATAAATTAGCTGTACATAACGATTCCTATCATAGGGAAGGTGAAATTGTTATTGACAAGTACCTTGAGTGGGGATTTCTAATAGAAAGAAGAGAACCAATAGATGAAAAGCCTTGGATAGTCTGTTATGAAATTACTCCAAAAGGATTAAAAGCTCTAAAATGGAGAAAAATAGAGTGTTTTTAACCCTGAGTGGTTATCGGAGAATAGAAAGTGGCTGATAACCACTGTTATTGCAACATTAGCTTTGCTTGTATCTATTATGGCTTTGATTAGAACATTTTGATTTGTTTTTTCTCTATAAGGACATATATCCCATAAATGGATGAGATAGGCACATAGTACTATAATATTTGCAATTAGAATAATTTGCAGAAAACTCATATCATTTTTAACACAAAATATAAACACATGAAAGATAAAGACAAAATAATAGTTTCACTCCGGAAACAGCTCAAAGATGCTATCAGCCGGTGTAATGCCTTGGAGCAAGAAAATGCTTTATTGTCATATCAACTTGAAAAGATGGAGAAGGAATGTCTGGAATCACGTTAAGGATAGACAAAGGCAAGTCTCCCGTTTTTACCGAGATCATGAGTCTGCTTCAAGCTTTCCCCGGATTAAAGGAATGCAAGAGGCATTATTCGGTAAGGCTAACGGAAGAGGATGTTTTCAGGTTCCGGAATGAGCTGGAGCGGATCATGCAACTCTTGCCTCATTTGGGCGAAAAGAAGTGGTTCGATATTCCTGCTTACGGGACGGATGAATGGGCAAACTGGATGATAGACCTGCATCAAAAAAGACGACTATAAATGTCGTTTTTACTATGTATTTACAGTATCTGTTGTAACAAATTGATAATCAAATTGTATTATCCGCACTCGAAATGCGGTGAGCGGGTAACCGCTCCCTGGGTTCGAATCCCAGTCTTTCCGCTTGATAACTATAACTTATTCACGCAGAATACTAAATGAAGCATATTGATATTGCGATAATGTTTTATGAAATTTGCGATTTCCCTCATATCGTTTCTTAGTGCTACTTTTTGAGAGGGGATATTTGTGTCCCGTATGATGGAGTATACTTTGTCGAAGTTAAGGATATTGAAGGCGTATTCCTTACAAGCTATGGCGGCTTCGGTAGCATAACCTTTATGCCAGTATTCCGCCCTAAGCAAATAACCGATCTCCGGAACCTGTTGACCATTGAATTCTTGATAGGTGAGACCACATTGACCGATAAGTTCTCCGCTGTCTTTCTCTATCATCCCCCATAAACCAAAACCATCGTTTTGATACCTCCTTAATTGCTTATCAAGCCATTCTTGTACCTCTTTTTTACTGAACGCTCCCTCGTAAGCGTACATTACAATCGGATCTTGTAAAAGCTTACAGATATTATTAAAATCATCTTGTTTTAATTCCCTTAATAGGAGTCGCTTTGTCTCTAATATCATCTCTTTCATACGATATTTCTTTTTGTCTTCTCAAATTGTTGGATGACTAGTTAGAATATATCGCTCAAGGAATACCGGAGTTGATCCATCATCAACGGCACTTCCGCCTCCTCGATTCCCGCTACAAGAAGATCGGGAATATCTTGATTGAACTGCTCTTGGAACTTCGAGAAATCACCGGACTCTTTCTCCACGGCTTTTTTATAAAAAGCAAGCGCTCCCTTGATATTCTGTAATGCCCATTCCGTATGTCCCGCATTCAAGAAATCTTGGGTGTTGGGTTGATTATCCATGATCTTTTTGTAATAATTACGGGCCTGATCGTATTTACCGGTCAAGAAAGAACACCAAGCGATCGGACGCCAAGCCTTCGTGCTTTTATTGTCCAGATAATCTACCTTGAAATAATATTTCAGCGCCTCATTATAATTCTTGAGTTCAAGATGGCAGTGGCCGATACATATTTGGATCGATAAATCATCCGGATTGAAAGCCTCGTAACGATGATAGTATTTCAACGCTTCTTCCGGTTGCTTTAAGGTACGGTAACAACCGGCGATCCGGCGAATAACCCATTTACTGTCCGGATTGATAAGATCCGCATGTAAATAAGCCTCCAAGGCGCCTTGTATATCGCCATTCATTTGTTTGCAGTAACCGATTTTCTGGAATAAGATATCACTTTCTTGATTTGCATCGGATAAGCGATTGTAGATCGTGAGCGCGTCAAGGAAGTAATTCTTCCGGAGATAATACTCCGCTATAGTTGTCAAACTTTCCTCATCACTGACGTAAGGCTGCAAAATTGGCAGGTTATGAAAGTCTAGCGCAGATGTAAATATGTCATCAAAATCCAGATGTCCCGGATAAAGTTTGAAGAAACGATACAAGTCCTGTATGTACTGTCCGGATATGATTTCCAGTTTTCCCCGTTTACTGATCAATTCCTCCTTTGTTTGCTGAATCATCTCGGAGGCTTGACTACCAAACTGTCCCATCATCATTTGACGGGCTTGATCCGGCAATTGCATCATGCTGAAATATAAGGAATATTTATCGGAATTACACATGAATGCCGCAAGAGTCATGGAATCTAGCATATCCTTTTCTGTTTGATTCTTGCTCAACTGACTTCCAAAAGCGGAATGCTCGGTCGTGAATGGCATGAACCAGTTACCCAATTCCCGGAAAAAGGGGAAATGCTTTAGGTGCACGAAAGTAGAGTGCATTACGTCCGCGCCTTCTTGTTGCAGTTCGCTGAACTCCTCCATTTTCTTCCCTAAGGAACTGTTCGATAACATATTCTGCCACTCCGGATTCATCTCGTTTCCGAGAAGTTCCGGATTGATATCCTTTAAGTTTATCTTTTGACTGATTTTAGGGCCTAGCTTGATCATCTCCGGAATGATCTCGTCTTGTAGCTTACGGGTGATCTTCTCTGTCTCACGGGCTAGGATAAAACGAAGGGTAATCGTGCGGATCGCTTTCGTGAAATTAGGAAATCCCTCGGATAAAGCCCCTAGTCGATCCGCTATCTGCGGATATAACGCCGTACGTTTCCTATAGGTATAGAGTGTCAAGAGAATCCCGATCAACGCGCGGTAACGAATCTCATCTTCTTGGAGATTGGCCGCATCGAATAATAATAGCAGTTTCTCCTTATCGAAAGCGGCTTGCAACCCCAGCATTAATGCCGATACGATTTGGCTACCGATGATAAAAGGCAACTCTTGGTCATTCAATAGGTTCCTGATGGAGGCTATTTCTTCCTTATTGAGAGGATTTGAGGTCCAGATCTTATTGAACAATAGGATCGTGGCGGATTCGATTTGCTGCTGCTCCGTAATGGTTCCGGTCGGAGTCTCTATCTTCACCAAAGAGGCGTTTCTCAAAACCTTATGGAGCTGGTCATAGTTGGTAAGCTCCTTTTGCATCATTCGCCTACGGCTATAATAGGAGAGAGGCGAATCTACCGATAAGGCCTTGTGCTTCACTATATCCGCGAACTCATAGCTGGATGCGATCAAGTTGTTGTATATCTGGTCTTGCATCGGATCTTTAGCCCCCTCGATCCGGTATCGCAACATATATTTATAAGTATCTTGTAGCTCGTTCAACCTGTCTTGGAATGAGTACTCACGTATTCCCGCTATTAAACCTTGGAGAAAATCGAACGCATTCTTTAGCTCCTTTTCGTCTAATGAACCGATAATTCGGTTGTATGCTTTATTTATTTCTTGTATTGTCATATACTATTAACAACAAATGGTATGCCAAAAGTATAGTATTTAGGCTAAATTTCCTATCTTCGCGTACCTAAAAATAAATTTAGCAGATGAAGAATATCCGCAATTTCTGTATTATTGCTCATATTGACCATGGGAAAAGTACCTTGGCAGACCGTTTGCTTGAGTATACCAAGACAGTAGAAGGTAAAGACATGCAAGCTCAAGTCCTTGACGACATGGATTTAGAGCGTGAGCGTGGTATTACGATCAAGAGCCATGCGATCCAGATGAAGTATAATTATAAGGGTGAAGAATATATACTGAACCTGATCGATACTCCGGGACACGTGGACTTCTCGTATGAGGTTTCCCGTTCTATCGCCGCCTGCGAGGGTGCGTTGCTGATCGTGGACGCGGCCCAAGGTATTCAGGCGCAAACCATCTCTAACCTGTATATGGCGATAGAGAATGACTTAGAGATTATTCCGGTGATGAACAAGATCGACCTGCCTAGCGCCATGCCGGAGGAGGTAGAGGACCAGATCGTGGAACTGTTGGGCTGCCCTCGTGAGGATATCTTACGGGCGAGCGGAAAGACAGGTGAGGGAGTGACTGAGATCTTGAATACGATCGTGGAGAAGGTCCCGGCCCCGAAAGGTGATCCGGAGGCCCCGTTGCAGTGTTTGATTTTTGACTCCGTCTTTAATCCGTTCCGTGGTATTATCGCTTACTTCAAGGTGGTAAACGGCGTGATCCGTAAAGGTGACCATGTGAAGTTTATCGCTACAGGAAAAGAGTATGACGCTGATGAGGTAGGTATATTGAAATTAGATATGTGCCCCCGTGAGGAGATCCGGACGGGAGACGTAGGATATATCATTTCCGGTATCAAGACGTCCCGGGAGGTGCGTGTCGGTGATACGATCACTCATGTGTCTCGCCCGGCTAAAGACGCGATCGCAGGCTTTGAGGAGGTGAAGCCGATGGTCTTCGCTGGCGTCTATCCGATCGATAGCGAGGATTTCGAGAACCTTCGCGCTTCATTGGAGAAATTGCAGTTGAACGACGCTTCCTTGACTTTCCAGCCGGAGAGTTCCGCCGCGTTGGGTTTTGGGTTCCGTTGCGGTTTCTTGGGCTTGTTGCATATGGAGATTGTTCAGGAGCGTTTGGATCGTGAGTTCAATATGGATGTGATAACTACTGTACCGAACGTTTCTTATATCGTGCATACAAAGAAAGGGGAGGAGATCGAGGTACATAATCCGGGAGGCTTGCCGGACCCGACTTTGATTGATCATATCGACGAGCCGTTTATCCGTGCTTCCGTGATCACGAACACTACCTATATCGGCCCGATCATGACACTCTGTCTGGGTAAGCGTGGCATCCTGCTTAAGCAAGAATATATTTCAGGTGATCGTGTCGAGATTCATTATGACTTGCCGTTGGGCGAGATCGTAATCGACTTTTATGATAAGTTGAAGAGTATTTCAAAAGGGTACGCTTCTTTCGATTACCATTTACATGATTTCCGTCCCAGTAAGTTGGCTAAATTAGATATCCTGTTGAACGGTGAGTCGGTAGACGCTTTGTCTACATTGACGCACGTGGATAATAGCGTTACTTTCGGACGTCGTATGTGCGAGAAACTGAAAGAGTTGATCCCCCGCCAGCAATTCGATATCGCTATCCAAGCGGCGATAGGCGCTAAGATTATCGCTCGTGAGACAATTAAGGCTGTCCGTAAAGACGTGACGGCGAAATGTTATGGAGGCGATATCTCCCGTAAGCGTAAATTGCTGGAAAAACAGAAAGAGGGAAAGAAAAGAATGAAGCAGATCGGTACGGTAGAAGTTCCGCAAAAAGCGTTCTTGGCCGTATTGAAGCTGGATTAGAAAGTCAATGGAATCCGTT
>ERZ1036464.584-NODE-584-length-16802-cov-8.286917_pt1 | contig 16802 bp, 18 predicted proteins | sample MGYA00514230_ERZ1036464 | MGnify/ENA primary metagenome ERZ1036464 (study PRJEB33795, sample SAMN09464918) | human gut metagenome | isolation source: Bloodstream | host: Homo sapiens | place: USA: Stanford, California | collected 2016-06 ... | reverse complement strand
TGTTCTTGAAGAAGGTGGCTGATGCTTTCACACGTGTATATGAATCGTATATGTCAGGTGTAATTCGCCGGTTGGCTGTATCTATGCCTCCACGTGCTGGCAAATCCTATATTTCGTCTTTATTCATATCGTGGATGCTTGGCCACTTTCCGGAAGAATCGGTTATGCGTAACTGTTGCTCCGATACACTGTATAATAAACTATCCTATGATACACGCGATATTGTTCGCTCTTCTCGTTTCAAAGAGATATTTCCGGATATACAACTGCGAGGGGATAAACAGAATGTACACGGCTGGAGTTTGGACACTGCCCGACAGGTAAGTTACTTCGGTGCCGGTGTGGGTGGTACGGTAATTGGTTTCGGTGCGTCTATGCTTGCCATGACGGATGACTTGTATAAGAGTTTGGAAGATGCGCTCTCTGATACCAACAATGAAAAAGTATGGTCATGGAAACAGGGAACGCACGATTCCCGTATCGAGGGGAACTGTTGTTCTATTGATATTGGTACTCGCTGGTCGGCTACAGATGTGCTCGGCCGTATGGAAGAGATGGGGAAGTATGACGAGATTATTCGTATCTCTGCCTTAGATGAAAACGACGAATCATTCTGCGAGGACGTACATACGACGGAATATTACCGAGAACTACGGGAAGAAACAGAGGACATGATTTGGTGTGCTGAGTATATGCAGGAGCCGATCGAGGCAATAGGATTGTTATTTCCTAAATCAGAGCTCAATCGATTCAAGCTGGCGGATATCGAAGGCAAGCAACCGGACGGTGTTATCGGAGCTACCGATGTGGCTGACGAGGGAGACGATGATTTCTGTGCTCCGATTGCCAAGGTATTCGGTACGAAGTATTTCATTACCGATGTGCTGTTTACGAAAGATAATGTCGAGATCACCGAACCGAAGTTGGTTTACTTGATCCTTGATACCCGTTGCGACAATATGCGTATCGAGAGTAACAATGGTGGCCGTATCTTCGCTCTCAATGTTCGTAAGGCGGTAAAGGCAAAGAACGAGAAATGTATCATTCAGGCGAAACCGACAACTGCCAATAAGGAAACCCGCATCTTGCTGAAATCAGGTTGGATCAAGAAACATTGTTATTTCTTGGAAGAAAGCGAGTATAAGAAAGGTTCGGATTACGACCGGTTTATGAAAGCATTTACAGGTTACAAGAAAGAAGGTGGCAATAAGCATGACGATGCACCGGACGGCATGACGATCCTTGCGGAGAATGTAGAGTTTATCGGGTTGTGTCAAAATAATAGGACTAGACAGGTTGCAAGAGCTAGATAAATACTATTTTTGTGAAAATAATAAAAGAGACATGAGTGGAGATATATTATATAAATACAGAGTTTGGGATGGAAAAAATGGTTCGTTGAATGAATTTACTAAAAAACTATTATTTGAAGGTCAAATTTATCTATCAGATTTTGAAAGCTTGAATGATCCATTTGAAGGACAAATTGTTCCGCAATATAAGGGTATCACTAAAGAAAAAGTACTGAATTTGTATCCATACTTAAAAGATATGCCAGATTTTAATGATATTGATTGGCAAAGTGAGTCTGTAACATCTTATATTCGGGAATTTTTTACTCCCAAGATAAAAGAGGATTTAAAAAAATACGGTGTCTTTTGTGCATCTTCTGATTGTAATAATGATTTATTGTGGGCTCATTATGCTGATTCTCATAAAGGGGTATGTATAGGATTTGATGCTAAAAAGTTAGAGGAAATATCGGGGTATAAAATACTACCTGTTTGTCTTCAGGATAAAAGACCAGAAGTTGAATTTTCTAACAATGGGTCTCATTATGATGAGTATATAGTGAAAATGTTGACTACGAAATCAAGCGCTTGGGAGTATGAACATGAATATAGGATGATTGCATTTAATCCCCCTAAACGAGATATATATTGTTTTGATGCTATAAAAGAAATTTATTTAGGTTGTCGAATTGAAAAAAACAAAGACTTTAATAAAGAAGATTTTGTGAGAAATTTAAAAGAAGTTCATCCTTATTGTGAGATAAAAGAGATGAGAATGAATATTGATACTCTAAAAATAGAAAGTTGCCCACTATATTAAGTAAATAATTATTTGGCATATATTTTATTAAAAAAGTATATGCCAAGTATAAACGACATCCTTGCAAATGAAGATTTTGGGCAGGTAGTTAGTACACTATGTGTCGATACGATAGAATACCGGGAACCAAGGGAATATTACAGAGAATATCACGGTGAGCGCCGTCGGCGTAAAACCTCTGTCGGCTGGCGTGAACCGAAACGGCTGGCAGTCTATTCGGAGACATTGATGGATAAAGAGGGCAATCCGCTAAGGCTGGAAGACAAGATTGTTGATGTGGCACGTATCGTTACCAACTTCCCGAAAAAGGAGGTGCGTACCTCTGTCGCCTTCTTGTTTGGTGGGCAAATGACGATTACGGGAACGGATCAGAACGATGGTTTCCAAGAGTTCAAACGTGTATGGGAACGCCGATTGAAGATGCAATCCGTTTTGAAGTCATTTGCTCGCAAGGTACTTTCTGAAAGTAAGGCTGCCCTTGTGTTCTATCCGTATACATCCAAAGGATTAGACGGCAACTTGATTACGGAGTTGAAGGTGAAAACGCTTTCCGTTCCCCGTAATGAAAATACTTTCTCTGAATTTTATCCCCACTTCGATGATAACGACGATATGGATGCCTTTATCCATCGTTACCAAGTGAACTCTAATGGTATGATCCGGAACAGCTGTACAGTCTGGACAGCAGATACGATTATTACGGCTATCGATGAAATGGGTGGCTGGGTAATAAAAGAGGTTCCGAACCTATTTGGTAAGATTCCGGTCGTGTATGCTGATGTATTCCAACCGGAATGGGACGAGGTTGCCGGTATCATGGACGCACGGGAAATGCGTTTGTCCCGTATGGCTGACACTAACGATTACTTTGCGGAACCTATCTTGAAAACGTATGGTGATTCAGACTTGCCTTCGAAGGAAACAACCGGGAAGGATATCAACTTCCCGATCAAAGTCGACGAAGTTTCCGGTAAGGAATATCATGGCGATGCAGATTATTTGACGTGGACCGGTTCCCAGCCTTCGGTAGATAAAGAATTGGAGGAAACGAAGAGTGAACAATTTGCCGGGACATCCACGCCGGATCTTTCTTTTGACAATTTGAAAGGCATTGGTAACCTATCCGGAGTTGCCCGTAAGTTTATGCTGATGGATGCCACTATCAAGGCGAGTGAGAACATGGAGACATTCGGTCCGGTTGTCCAGCGTTGTGTGTCGGTCGTGTTGGCCGGGATATGCAATATTACCAACATCAAGTATCGTTCTCAATTGGTGAACAACCTGATTGATGTGGAATTTGGTTCTATTTTGCCGGAAGATCTGTCCGAGACATTGCAAACTCTGTCCCTTGCCAATGGAGGTAAACCGATCAACGCCCAACGCACGGTTACGGCTCATTCTCCTTTGACGGAAGACTTGGATGAAGAAATGAAGCTGATGGAGGAAGAGGAAGATACAGCAGCGCAACGCAATAATATGATCGGCTTAACAATGGGATATGGAGAATGAAAGAACTATCGTTTCATGAGCAACAGTTCCTACAACGTCTGTTCCGGCAACAAAGCAGCATAAAGTATTCGTTTGACGAGTTTGTCCGTAGGGTAGGACCTCTTCTTGCTAAATGGTCGGATCATGGCGGTGACCGTGTATGGATAGGTAATGCTACTATTGAAAAGCAAATTGAACGTCTGTTGGATGATTTACACACGCAGCTCGTAAGCAATATATCCAATACGGCTACCGATGTATGGAATTTAGGCAATAGAAAAGTGGATGAACTGGTAACGGGTTATATCAAGGATATGGCCATTTCCACTACGTTACGGGAAAAGATGTTCTATCGTAGTTCCGACGCATTGAATACCCTGTTGAAGCGTAAAGATGAATTTGGCAAAACTATATCCTCCCGTGTCTGGGATATAACGGACGGAGCTATGGATAATCTGGAGTATTATCTTTCTTCGGGTTTGTCTTCCGGCCGTCCGGCTGCGTTGATCAGCCAAGATATACGGCAATTACTAAACGAACCCAACCGTCGTTTCCGCCGTATAAGGGATGCGAATGGCAAATTGGTCCCATCCCAACCGATGAAAGATTATCATCCGGGGCAGGGTGTTTATCGCTCGTCTTATAAAAACTCCCTTCGACTAGCAGCAACGAAAACAAACGAGGCTTTTCGAACTGCCGATTATGAACGTTGGCAGAATATGGACTTCGTGATCAGTATAGAGGTGGAACGTTCACCATCGAATCACGGTCCGTGTCCTGTGTGTGACGCCAAGGCGGGGCTATATTCGAAAGATTTCAAGTTTACAGGATGGCATCCGTTTTGTATTTGCATATCTACGCCGATTATGATGGAGCATGAGGAGTTCACTGAATGGTTGCTTCATTAAAGAAAATGAGGGCAACGGGGATTCTGTAGTAAAGTGGCAATTTACAGAATACACCCGATGCCCTCTAAATTGTTTACTCAATTGCCACGTAGTATCTCTATTATACTTTCGCTTTTTGTACCTGTAGTTTCGAATTTAACTTCTCAGCCTCCTTTTGCATGTTCTCGGAAGCGTGCTTGATGTAGTATAGCATTCCTTCGGTTCTTCCGATTTCTCGACCGGAATTGAACGCGGCTTGTAGTTCAGGTGCGGAGTATTTACCCATTTCGGAGGGTTGGGCCGTCCTTTTGCCGTTACTATTGTTGGCGGCATTGGAATCCTTGGAATTGATAGACATAATCAATTATAATAAAAAAGGTATTCGTGCCTTTCCTGCTGTCTATCACATTCCAAGGGATGTTGTGGTCCCATTACAGTTCCACACAGGGGTACACGAATACCAAATATTGTTATACAATAAATGTGTGTACATAAAAAATGCCCACATCCCTTAGCTAAATATGATAGACTCCACAAAGATGAGCACTAATTCTGAATCCCACAAGAAAAAATAGAAATACCTTTGCGTTTTCATCTTGTTGTGCTATTTTTGCGTTATGTGGAAAGAGAAATTAGGAAACTATTTGATTGATGTCTCGAAATATATCTTTACAGGTGTAGTGGTAGCGTCTTTATTCAAGGATATGGAAGATAATAAGTGGCTGATTTATGGCCTAGGCTTTACGTCTTCTATTTTAGCCTTAATAGCAGGATTGGTATTAACGAATAAGAAAAAGGAGGATAAGTAATGGGAGCTATAATTGGATTCGCCGTGATAGGCATACCTTGTGCCGCATTTTTGATCTATTGCCTTACGCCTTCTGGCAAACAATGGCTTAGATCCAATCACATGATTTGACAAGATATATTCTTATAGGAATAATTAGAGATGAAAGCCTGCCGGTTGTCCGGTGGGCTTTTTTTGTACCCGGAATTTTCTTCCCCTCCCTTATATTTTAAACAGAAAACTCTTATGACAATTTTAGATTTAATCAAGGCGGCATGTAAGACAAAAGGCGTGCCGGAGAAGTATGCGGAACGTATTCAAAAGACGTTCAAGATTGAGAAAGCCGAGGGGATGGAGGCTTTCGTGGACCTGTTCAAGGAAAATATCCTCCCGGCTATTCAGGAAGCGGAGAATGAAGCTAAGACTACGGCTGAAACGGCTGCTGTTGCCGCTTACGAAGCTAAACATGGATTGAAGGATGGTAAACCGGTAGAAGATCCGGATAAGGACAAGGATAAAAAAACTGAAGAAGAGTTGTTGAAGGGTCTTAGTCCGGAAGTCAGAGCTTATCTGGAAAGTATGAGGAAGAGCGTCGATGATATGGCTAAGAAGGTGGGCGATTCCATTACAAACTCAGCGAACGAGGCCAAGAAAGAAACAGTCCGTAAGCAGTTGAAGGATGTCGGTCTTCCGGATAGCTGGCTGGGACGTGTGGAATTGGCTTCGGAAACCTCTATCGAGGATCAAATCAAGGCGCTTTCCGAAGAGTTTACCGGAATCCAGCAAAAGGCGATCGATGATGCCGTGGCCCGTGGTGATTACGCTCCCGGTTCCGTGAATCTTCCGGAGCGTTCCGAGGCGGATTGGGCGAAGCTGATGGATCAGGATGCCGACAAGAGCGCAAATAATCCCGGTGTGGTGAACCTGGGTATTGAATAATCCAAGAAAAGTGTAACGTTATGTACAGAAAAAGAGAAAGAGAATTCCAGTATCCTCCCGGAATTGAAAAGATTATTGAGGATGTGATTGGCGGTGGGACGATTGACCGCAGAGACTTGCAGAACGCTTTGTTCAATGGCAAGTCGTTGGACGAACTGCCTCCGATCGTGATTGTGGTGAAAGATCCGGAAACGGGGCTGTATCATGTATTGAAAACAGCGTTGGTTTCAGAAGCGGCCGCTGCCGATGCGACAACGTATAAAGTGGCCAAGAACCATCTGTTCGGTGTGGGTGACTTCGTGACGGTTGGTGGAGCGTTGACAGGCGCATCCGATAAGATCACGGCTATTGATAAGAGTAATTCGGAGTTTGATACGATCACGTTGGAAGCGACTATCGGTGCTGCCGCAAAAGGTCAGGTATTGGTTCAGGCTAAAGACAAACAGGCTGCGAAAGCCGCCAAATTGCCTTATGATGGCGAATTGGTTGTCACGATGAATAAAGTCGACTTGACTGTAGCCAACCAGCAGTCCGGGTTATTGGTAAGAGGTACGGTAAACAAATCCTGTATGCCGTTCCCGGTAGATAAGGACTTGAAGGCATTAATGTCGTTTATCCGTTTTGTGTAATCCATTAAGATCAGATATATGGAAAGAAGTTTAATTAAGCAAGTGAATAAAAAGAACATGGCGGCCCGTTTGAATACCCGTCATGTGAAACCGGTTGTCTTCCCGAACTTCTTCGGGGTGAAAAGAAAGACCTCGTTGAAGTGGGAGACTCTGACCGGTGAGAAAGGCGCTCCGGTAATGGCAGACGTGATCTCTTTCGACGCTTCCGCACCGCAGAAGACCCGTGAGGTGATCAGCAAGCTGTCCGGCGATATCCCGAAGACAGCCGTCAAGCGTGGCATGAACGAGAGCGATTACAACGAGTATAAGCAATTGGAACGTGACGCGCAAGGTGACGCGGACCAGTTGGCATTGTTGAATCTGGCTTTCAAGGATCAGGATTTCGTGTATAACTCCGTTCGTGCCCGTTTCGAATGGTGGTGTATGCAGCTCATGAGCCGTGCGGGTTTCCATTTGTCGGCAAAGAACAATGGCGGTGTCGTTACGGCTGAGTTTGTCGGTTGCGGTATGCCGAAGAAGAACCAGCGTAAATCTACTACGGACTGGAGTAACGCTACAACGGCCAATGGATTGCAGGATATTGAGGATACGGTTGTGGCCGCTTCTGCCGAAGGGGTGACGATCCGTTACGTTGTAATGCATGTGGCTGATTTCTCTTTGCTAAAGAAACAGAAATCCACATTCGACACGTTAAAGGCATGGGTTAATTCGTCCTCCAAGATATTGGTGACAAAGAATCTCATCAACGAGTATCTGGCCGAACAGGAAATTCCTGTAAAGATTATCACAGTGAATCCAGCTGTCCGTATTGAGGATAGTGCTCATCGTCGTAAGACGATCAATCCTTGGGAGCGTAAGCGTGTATGCTTCTTGGAGGATTTGAAGGTGGGTGACATTCAGCATGGGCCGATCGCCGCCGAGTCTTCCGCTACCTTGCAGAAAATCGCTCTCATGGTTAAGCAGGATTGGATCTTGGTAACCAAATGGTCTGAGCTGGAACCGTTCAAGGAATGGACGAAAGCGGAAGCGAACGCTATTCCTGTCGTGAATGATCCGGATGCCATGTTCATCATGAAAGTGGATGGGAAGGATTGGAACGCTTCCGAGGATACCGAGGGTACGGATGATATCCCGGCGACATTCTTGGGTGAAACCGTCGAACCGGAGGATCAAACGATTCAGGATACTGAAAACGGAGAATAACAATCATGGCTAAGACGATTCGAGATACGATACTCGCTTATCCCGGTCTCACTGACTGTGAAGATTTTTTGGATAACGTCGTTTTGCCGGGACGCGGTTTTGAAGGTACAGAAGATAGTAAGACGATCGATATCCAAAAACAAAAGCTGGTGGCCGCCGACCTTTATTCCATGGTCGGCGGTCTGCCGGACTTCACGGAAAACAAGCTCTCTATCACGTATCCCCGTGCATGGTATGACGCTACGGCGAAACGACTATACCGGGAGGGAGGAGAACCGGAGAAAGCGGAATTGATAGGCAATAAGATCGAGGTACCCAAAGGAAGGGCGAGAAACAGATGGTAAAGCGATATTCACATACTGCGATAGTGACGATTCAATCCTGTCAATTGGTCAAAGGGGAATTGGTTGCCGGTAAACCGACGGAAATAGAGGTCACTGGGCAATACTACCCGTCCAATAGTGGACAGCAGTTGAAGCGGAACATCGATGGAAGAGAGTTCATCGTGCATGGTGAGTTTTCGACCAAAGCCCGTCCTGTGGAAAACGCGAAGCATATCCGGATTGACAGTATCGCTCTCGATGTGGATATCATTAGCTGGGAACCGTTTCAGACTCACTCTGTAATCTATGTGTAGTTTATGGCAAGGAAAGGTGGTTTGACTCCAATGTGGAGTGATAGGGAAGTAGGGCGTTGGTTCGATTACTATGTGGATCGGGCGGAAGAGCGGATATACAAGTTATTGCAACGTGCCGGGGAAGAGTTCGTGAAGATCGCTCGAAAAAAAGGGAACTATCAGGATCATACCGGTAACCTCCGTAGCTCAATCGGTTATGTGATCGTTAAGGATGGCGATATATTGACCGAGAACTATGAGTTGTCAGATAAGAAAGGTACCGATAAACATACGGGATTGAGAGAGGCTAAAAGGCTCGTATCAGAATTACTACCCCTTTATAAGAATGGTTGGGTATTGATTGGTGTAGCCGCTATGCCTTATGCCAAGTATGTGGAAGCAATCGAAAATCTGGATGTTATCTCTGTCGCCACGGAACATGCCGAGGATTGGATCAAGAAACAGAGTCGAACGTTATTTGATAAACTCGCTGAGAAAGGATATTGAATATGGCAGATCAGTTTGATATAGTGGATATCGTATATAATGCGGTTGAGCCGGCGAGTACGGGCTTTATCCTGTATAAGGATCAATCCGGCGATGGCGAGAAAAGAAATCATATCACGATCCGCTCTCTGGCCTTGAATGGGAAAGATTATGTCAACAAGGGATCGATAAATATCAATATCTTCGTCAAGAGACCCTCGAGAGGCGTATCGGATCGACAATTGATGATAGAGACCGTACGAGGCGTGAGGTTCGTGTTGCGGGATATCAAGCCGCCGTTGGGGATGTATTGGAAATCTCGGATCGTCTGGTCTGAGCCTATGGGCGAGGCCAAGGATGGCTTCGATTGTACGAATATTAGATTAGAGGTTATAACAGAATTAGATTAGTGATATGGAAAGAAGTTTAGCGCTGGATGTGGCGTATTTAGGAGTTGCGGAACCCGGGGATGGCGTGGCCGGTACCGAGTTCACCCAATGCGTTGACGTGGATACGGTGACGTTCAATTTCTCGGACGCTAAGGAGCTTAGTTTTACGTCCATGGGACATGAGGATCCTTGGGCGGTGGTGAGTCGGAAAGGAGATCCTTCCAGTATAGAGTTCACCATCCCTTCTCCCACGAGCGACGAGATGAAAATGTTTTGCGGGGGAACCGTTTCCGGTGATAAATGGGAGGCTCCCTTGTCTACGCCCTCGATATTGAAGACGATCAGGCTACAGAGCCTACCGTACCAAGGTAAGTTTACGGAATATGTCTTTGTCAAGTGCTCTGTGTTCGGGAAGATCAGCCAAGCCCCGGATAAGGAGAATTGCGATCTCTTATTGGTAAAGGCCACGATCATGACACCGGTATCTGCGGCTGGCAAACAAGCGTCCCCGTATAGCAGGGCGGTGAAGGCCGTATCGGAAGACACGGAATGATGTTTTTTGTTTAGGTTGTCTAGAGCCTCGGTTTTTGCCGGGGCTCTTATATTTTAGAGGAAAATCATGGGCGTAAAGCGAGTACTACAGATTGAGAGCGACGTGGTGACAAGTCGGTCTGTCGTGATTCCTTTCGAGTTCAAGCCGGAGACGATCCCGGCGGGTAAGAACGTTGGTGATAGTATCGTTATCACCCCGATCACCGTAAGGACCGGGTTTAGGATACGGCCGTTACTCTTACGGATTGACAAGGCGGACAAGGATGCTATCGTGGCTCATAAGGATGTTACGTTTGATAGTGTACTGTCGGAGTTGATGGCGAAATATGACGAGTTGATCTTTGAGATCGTATGTTTGGGTATCCATAACAAGAAAGGGGACATGCCCGCTTGGTTCCGGGAGGTACTGAAGGATAATTGTACATGGGAAGACCTGTATATCCTTTTGAACGCTATTCTCTTTCGTCTGGGTTGTAACCCTTTTTCTCGTACTATCATAGCTTTGGAAGCTGTGAGCCCGTTAAGCGAAGAGGAGATAATAGCCCTTCAAGAAAACAACGAGACTTGGGTAGGTCGGAGCCGGTGACGCAAAGTAGCTTCATGTTCCTTGTACTATGTAACGAGGCGTTCGGGTATACGCATGAGCGGACATTGGACAGCGATCTGGCGCTTGTCATGTCCATGCTACGGGAACATGGTTACTTGGTGAACGACCGGAACAAATCACTGCTCGTGGACGATGATGAATCCGGGGATAATCATGGCGAGTGGGTCGAGGTAATCGATTTCGATACGGGAAAAAAGAAAAGGGTTCGAAGAATGAGCCCGGTATGATATATATTACTTTGCGTAGAGAACGTTTGTCATAGTGATTTTGGTTGTAAAAAAACCGACGAACCGTGAGGCTGGTCGGTTTTTGTTCTCTGTAAATGTGTCAAGATCTTCAGAGTGTCTGCTCGATAACCAGAGCGGTGTCTTCTAGCGAAAAGTAATTGGGTAACGTTCCCGATGGGTTATACTATCAATTTCAAGATCAACATCGATAGCATCCCAGCGTAATGATTTTTCGTCCGGCATAGTTACGTTTAATACGTCTAATACCCTCGCATTTCTAAACCAAGGGAATCTATCGTACGATAGATAATATTCCTTTCCTCCTATGAAAAGGAGGATACCACGTGCATTAATCATTGTTACTTCCGCGGTGGTTGTTCCATCCATTTTTTTATTATATTGAGGCCGGACAAGCTGCATGAGAATATTCGTTGATATCTATAAGATGGATATTCAAAACATCTTCAATATCAAAAAGAGTGCTGGTTGTAAAGTTGTGGTCACCTCTTAACCATTTGGATATTTCAGAGGGACGTTTACTCATTTTTTCGGCAAATTCCTTTTGGGATAGACCTTTCCTTTTGATACCTTCTGCTATTTTTACGGCAAGCATCATACGTCTTTCCATGTTCTTGGCTCTTTTCGTGTCTATATTGCCAAGTACTGTATCCAAAATAGATGTATTGTTCATATTTATTCCTCCTTCAATTTTAAATTACCTAAGAAAAAACCGTTATCATCGAGATGTATATCCTTGTTTTTGATGGCTTCTGATATGATTCTGGATATTCGAACCACTGTTTCAGCTTCTTTTTTTAAGGAAGAACTTTCTTGATAAGCTCTAATGTTTTTGGGCTTATATCCTCCACCTCCAACAATGATAGCAACGTTAGCAAATCGAATACAATAGATTCTTAATTTTTTGTCAGGACTATCAAATAGGGCGCAGACACCATCGCCGGGTTTCCCTTCGTTTAGCTTGAAAAAATGTTCGGCTGCCCCAGTTTTTGTAGCCATAATTTTCAATTTAGATACGATATCTTCTATTTCGGTTGGGTATTCAGAATAGTTGTTCTGAAGAAATTGTTCAAAAACGCTCTGATCCTCTTGACCGAGAATAACAGAATATATCTGAGCCTTTTTGCCTGACAGTTGCTTTATCTTGATAATCTCGAATTCCACGATAATTTTTCTTTTTACAAAAGAACGAAGAAAAAGCGACAAGGCAAAAGAAAATGTCGAAAAAGATAACTTATAAGTGAATTTTTTAACGGTTGACAGTCTCACATGAAAGGCTGTCCTATATTTTATCATAAACGCATTATGGGAATCAGGAATAGGGAGGGTAGTCTGTACATGGTAACCGGCATCGATAACTCCGGCTTGTATGAAGGAAAGCGTGAAGCGATGGGAATTATCAAGACCTTGGCCGGTGAGATCACGTCTTTTGACGTATTCGGTGGTATCGGTATCAGTGCGGCGACGGCCTTCGCCAAAGCAGCTAAAAGCTCATACGACTTCGAGAAGGAGTTCCGGAAGAACATGCTGGAAGTAGCGACCATTTCCACGCAGGTAACGGATGATATGACCGGTTTCATGAATCAGGTCATGTCCATAATTCAAGAGATACCGATCAAGGCTCCGGAGGCCGCCAAGGCGTTATATAGCATTGTTTCCGCCGGACATGACGGGGCGGATGGTATGAAGATCCTAGAAGTTTCGGCTAAAGCTGCCGTGGGAGGACTTACGGAAACCGAGACGGCAGCCGATGCCATTACAACGATCCTGAATGCTTATAAGATGTCTGCGGAGGAAGCCGGTACGGTCTCGGATCAGCTTTTTACAACCGTCCGGTTGGGTAAGACCACGTTTGGCGAATTGGGAGCCTCTATAGCCCAAGTTGCTCCTATTGCGGCCGCGTATGGGATTAGTATCGACCAAGTGTTGGGTGCTGTCGCTTCATTGACCAAGCAAGGAACGCCGACGGCGCAGGCTATGACACAGATCCGTGCCGCTATCCAAGGAACCGCTGGAGAACTTGGAGACGCCGCATTCCAAGGCCGTACTTTCCAAGAGGCATTACAATTGATTTATGAGAAGGCTGGTGGTTCCGCTTCCAAGATGAAGGAAATGCTTGGCACGGATGAAGGCTTGGCCGCTACACTGGCTTTGACTGGAAAGAATGCAAAGGCGGCAGCAAATGATTTGGGAGAGTTACAGGGCTCCTTGGGTGCGACAGAGGCTGCGTTTGAGAAGATGGCTGACGCCGCCGATAATCAGCTCACGTTGTTGGCGAATAATGTACAGGCTTATTTGCGCCCAATGGGAGAGAGGATATTGAAAGAGGTGTCAGATATCGCCAAGGCGTTTAATGAGGCTTTTGAGAACAATGATATCGAGGGGACGATATCGAGGGTTGAGGCATTGGTGAAAAATGCGGCGGGAGCGTTTCTTTCTTATAAAACAGCTATTTTGTTGGTTCAAGTGGCGCAACGATCTTATATCAAGACATCAGCTTTGAGCAGACTGGCGACGATTCAGCATACGACCGCAACCGCGCTGCTTACAGGTGCTTTGAAAAAACAGGCTGTCGCAATGTTGGCCGCCGGAAAAGCTGCCCTTGCGAATCCGTATGTCTTGGCCGTGGCGGGTGTTACGGCCCTTGGGTATGCGATCTTCAAGCTCGCGACACAGGCGACGGCATCAGAGAAGGCGTTGGATTCCCATAACAAGAGGGTCGCAGAGATGAAGGACTGGATAGAAGGCATGAGATCTCAAACGGATGAACTATTGAATGCTTTGCGCGACGATAACAAGTCCATGTTACAGAAAGTGGAGGCATACGAGAAATTACAAGCCCTCTATCCGGATGAACTGAAAAATCTATCCTTGCAAAAGTTCATGTTGATGGATATGACGGAGGCTAATAAGATGCTTTCTAAATCGATAGATGAGCGAACCATGGCCCAACAGCGCGCTACCGTAAACTCCATAGAGGATGAAATTGCAAAAAATAACCATCGAATCTCCCAGCTAGACAAGAAAAGTTGGATTGATACCAGCTTTTCGGAGGCATTTGAGTTACGTCGTTTACGAAAACGGAACGAGCAGTTGAAGATTGAGCATGATAAAGCGGTTGAGATAGTCGTACAAGGATTGAAGGCTCGTACGAAGGCGGAGGCGTTAGCTAGTAGCCAACAAGAGGAGGAAAAGGCGAAAATAGCTACACCTATTGATAAAAAGGAACTAGAAAAGCGAAAAAAGCTTCAAGACGAACTCCTATCCCTCCGCCGGCAGAACCAGCAATCCGAGATCGATCTGATGAAAGAAGGCTCCGCAAAGAAGATCGCCCAGATAAACCTAGACTATGACAATGAGATCGCCGCCATACTTACCAAGGAAAAAGAGTGGAAAGACGCTCAAGGCGGCAAACTGACTAAGGAACAGACCGTGGAGATTCGTACGGCCTTGGTGAACTCATACGTCAAACGGGAGCGATCGACGTATGATGTGAATAAGGAACAACTGGAGGAAGAGAAACGTGCCATGAACGAGTATCTGAAAGAATACGGTTCTTATCTTGATAAGAGAGATGCTATCACGGCTCTTTATAACGAGAAGATAGCCAAGGCCACGACGGAAGGCGAGCGTAAGTCTTTTTCCGAGGCCATGAAAAGGGAACTGTCTGATCTCGACATAGAGGCGAGCAAGACGACTTCCGCTATCAGCCGGTTGTTCGGAGACATGAAAGACAAGACCCTCTCCGAGTTGGAAGCCATCAACCGGAAGGGGCGTGAAGCCTTGGAGTTCTTGAAAAGCGGTGTCTGGGATGAGAGCAAGGGCAAGGATTTCGGTATCACGAAAGAAACGTTTGAACTGTGGAGTAAATCACCCGATAAACTAAAAGATATCTCGGACGCGCTCAAGGAGAACAAGGAAGCCGCGGACAAGTTGCGCCCGGCATACGAGAAGGTCGCCAAAGGTCTGAAAGGCATATTTGAGGCTGGTAGCGATACGAAAAAGCTACGACAGGCAATTGACGATATAGAGGAAGGGCTTGGCGAAATCATGCGGTCCGGGCAATTCCTCTCTGATACTTTCTCGAAACTCGGGGATTCGTTCGGTGGTGCGTTCGGTGAGATAGCCGAAGGCTTGAATGTGGCCATGGACGCGGTCAATTCCGCCATGGACGGGGCGAAAGCCGGCGCGATGTTCGGGCCGATCGGTGCGTCCGCCGGTGCCGCTATCGGGGTGGTCACATCCCTTGCCTCCTCTATCGCCAAGATCCATGACAAGAAGAACGAGAGTCGTATCCAGCGTTTGCAGGATCAGATCGACACGTTGGACAAGTCGTACGACAAGCTGGGCAGGTCCATCGAGAAAGCCTATTCCAAGGATGCCTCCAAGCTTATCGACCAGCAGAATAAGCTATTGGAACAGCAAAAAGTGCTTATCCAAAACCAGATCAAGGAGGAGGAGGACAAGAAGAAAACCGACAATGACCGTATCAAGGAGTGGCGGGACCAGATAGACGAGATCAATAATACCATAGCGGATAACAAGGAGGCCGGCAAGGACGCCATTTTCGGTAGTGACATAAAATCGGCGATCGACGATTTCGCCAACGCTTACGCCGACGCGTGGGCCGCCGGGGAGGACAAGGCGCGATCGGCCAAGGATCTCGTGAGGAAGATGATAAGGAACATGGTCACGGAGTCGATCAAGGCCGCCGCTTCCGATCCCATGAAAGAGATCCGGGAGAAATTGCTCGAGTTCTGGTCCGACGATTATATCAGCGACTGGGAACAGGATTATCTGGATCGGAAGGCGCAGGAGCTGGCCGACGACCTCGACCGTAAGTTTGGTTGGGCCGACAAATATTTCAATACCGGTAACACGGAAGAGGAGGATGACGGGCGTACGGCCTCGTCCAAGGGCGTTGGTTCCATCTCCCAAGACTCCGCGGATGCCATAGACGGTAAGATGTCGACCCAACTTATATTTTTAGATAGGACGTTGGTGCAAGTGACGGGTATAGCCGACCAGATGCGCTTCATCTATGACCTCCAGACAAGGGGCTGGAAGAACGTGGAGGCGATCAAGGACCTGTCCGGGAAGGTGTCGGAGAACACGGCCAAGGTAGCGGAGATCTCCGGACGTATAGAGGCCCTGTCCGAGAAGATAGAGGCCAACACCAAGTCGACGGCCTCCGGTATAAAGACTATTAACGACAAGGGGATATTAATGAGAAACAGATAATATGGAGACGGTTAACGACATAATCAAATCGGCCCTCTCGCTCGGGGCATGCAGTGGTTCTAACGGGGTGACGGACTGGAGAAGCCTCGTGTGGCTGTTCTTCAGCCCGCAGGAGCGTGAGTTTTGCGCGGAGAATGATTTCCCGTCGCTAGACATGTTCCGTGGCATGGCCGGTCACGTGATGCCCTACGGGGTGTACGTTGACTCCGGCCACGTGGACGTAACCAATCCCGGCAATATCGCCGTGATAGGTGATACGGACGCGGTGATAACGATAGACGATAACGAGCGTGTCCACAAGGTGATCCTCATGCACGGCGGCAAGGCTAGGGTCGTGGCGAGCGACTACGCCGTGATCCTGCTGGTGAATATCGGGGGAGAGGTTGAGATAAACAAGGATAATACCGTGGTGATCTTATGAGGGGTGAGTTATACATAGACGTCAAGGACGCTTACACCGATTTCGGCGTATGGATCACGGAGGGAGGTTACGACGGCCTTCTCCCGTTCCCCGAGCTGGTGGAACCGGATAGGAACGACTGGCCGGACGAGGACGGCATAGAGCCGGACTTGGAAAAGCCCACCTTGAAACCACGGGAGCTCAACATCACGTTCGTCCGC
>ERZ1036464.572-NODE-572-length-17162-cov-11.312621_pt1 | contig 17162 bp, 17 predicted proteins | sample MGYA00514230_ERZ1036464 | MGnify/ENA primary metagenome ERZ1036464 (study PRJEB33795, sample SAMN09464918) | human gut metagenome | isolation source: Bloodstream | host: Homo sapiens | place: USA: Stanford, California | collected 2016-06 ... | reverse complement strand
ACTGATTACGTTTATAAACAAAAAAAGTGTCTAGATAAATCAGGAAAAGACATTCCTTAGGAGAACAAAGAGTTTCTCTTAGGGAAAACAAAAGTTTCTCCTAGAGGAAACAAAAGTTTCTTTAGGAAGAAACAAAAGTTTTCCCCTAATAAAACTTTAGTTTTTCTATAGAAAAAACTATAAGCATAAGTTATTCAACTTCTTAAATAATATATTAGACATGAAAATAACCAAGCAAACAGCCTATCGACATACCGTCGCACAACGGGCGATGCGTATGGAGGAGATCGTGGCATGGGTAAAGGATGAGCGGACGAGGGATAAGCTTGCGCTCTTTCGAGAGAAATTAAGGCGGGCTTATCCCGACAAACGGTATCCGTTTACCCGGAAATTACCTCAGTTGCTCTTTGCCGGAACTTTTCGAAAAGGCGAGTTGAAGGAGTATAATGGCTGGATTTTGCTGGAGATCAATCGATTGAAGAGCATAGAAGAGGCTTTGTCCTTGAAACAAAAAATAGTGGAATATCCGCAGACACTGTTCGCTATGATCGGCTCTAGCGGATGGAGCGTGAAGTTCGTGGTGGCTTATACCTATCCCGACGGGTCGCTTCCCCGTTCGCGTACGGATGCCGAGGTTTTTCATGCGCACGCTTACCGACATGCGCTCAAGACGTATGAGCCTCGCCTTTCTTATCCCATCGAGCTGAAACGTCCGGTGCTGGAGATGGGCTGTCGCCTCAGTTATGATGCCGATGTGTATTACAATCCGGACGCCCTTTCCATTCATCTGGAGCAGCCTGTGGCTATGCCCGACGAAAGCGCCTACCAGGAACGGTTCGAAAAACGGGTGCCGGTACCGGTAGAGAGTGCCGGGCAGACGCTTTATGACCAATACCGTTACGTTGCCATCCAATATGAATTCGCTTTGCAGCGGGCTTTGGAGGAACATGGAAGTTTGAGCATAAAGGTGGATTTCAAACCTTTGTTGGTCACTCTTGGAAGACTTTGTTTCGCGGCTGGGGTAGAAGAGGAGGATTGTGTGAAGTGGACGATGCTTTATTTGGGGAATCTGATCTCGGAAGTGGAGATCCGGGAGACCTCGAGGCAGTCTTACCGCTTAGCCTCCGATTCTGATTTTGGCAGTACGTCCCTTTACAAGCCGGAGCAGCTACAGAGCTTGAAAATGGAGGAGTTTATGAACCGTCGTTACGATTTCCGGTACAATCTGATGTCTGGCGGACCGGAATATCGGGAGAAAAACACCTTCTGTTTTGACTATCGCCCCGTGACGGATCGTGTGCTGAACAGTATCGCCTTGAATGCCCAGAAAGAAGGATTGCAGCTATGGGACAGGGATGTACGGCGTTTTGTCTTTTCAGATCGCATCCCGGACTATGCGCCTATCGAGGACTATTTGATCCGCTTGCCCGTGTGGGACGGCAAGGATCGCATCCGTCCGCTGGCCGCACGCATCCCTTGCGACAACGTACGGTGGGAACAGTTGTTTTACACTTGGTTCCTGTCGATGGTAGCGCACTGGCAGGGACGTGACAAACAGCATGGCAACAGCCTTTCCCCGCTCTTGGTGGGCGGGCAGGGGTGCGGGAAGTCCACGTTCTGCTTCAACCTGTTGCCACCGGACTTGAATACGTATTACACGGACAGCATCGATTTCAGCAAGAAGCGGGATGCCGAGCTGTATCTTACCCGTTTCGGATTGATCAATATTGATGAGTTCGACCAAGTGAGCGCGAGGCATCAAGGCTTCTTGAAGCATCTGTTGCAGAAGCCGGTCGTAAATGTGCGCAAGCCTCATGCTACGCAGGTGGAATCGGTGAAACGTTACGCTTCCTTTATCGCTACGAGCAACCATACGGATTTGCTGGGCGATCCTTCCGGCAGCCGCCGTTTCATTTGTATCGAGGTGAAAGGATTGATAGACAATGACCAGCCTATCGATTATCTTCAGCTCTATGCGCAAGCGGTTGCCGCCTTGAAGAATAACGAGCGTTATTGGCTGACGCATGAGGAAGAGGTCTCGCAGATGCAAGCGAACGAGGCGTTTCAACAACGTCCTTTGTTCGAGGATCTGTTTTTTCAATATTATCGTCCCGCTTCGCACAAGGAGGAAGGTTTGAAGATCTCTGCCGGAGAGATCTACCTATCGCTGCAAAAAAAGAGCGGCGTAAAACTTCCGATGAGCAATGTCTCCGTCTTTGGTCGTTTCTTGAAAAAGATAGGGCTTAAGACGCAGTTAGCGAGTAGGGGACGGTTGTATTTAGTGGTCGAAAAGTAGTAAATGGTGGTAGATGTAAGTTGTTGGTGGTAGATGTTTTATTATCTACCACCATTAGATAAGTGATTTATAGCTAGTGACTTTTAAGGGTAATGGTAGATGTGGTAGATGATTTCGTATTATTTAAATTCATACACATCTTATGGGATACATCCCCGGCTTTCAGCTATAAACCGCGATAATAATTTATCCCACTTCTGGATCTTCCCAAACACCTGTTTTGTTCATTCGATAGCTTCTCTCTATCTTTTGGGAAGAGTCTGCCTCCAGCGCATAGAGTATTTCACGACAGAACTCCAGAGTTGCAAATCCGTTGGCGGTAATAATGTTTCCGGCTCTGACAGCCGGTTCATCCATATAAAGATTTTCACCTGTATAATTAACCCCCGCAAATTGTTTGAGGTAATCCAATCCGTTGCTGGTATGATTTACATGGTTCAAGAAACCGTGTATACCAAGAAAAACGGAGGCGTTACAAATACCGGCCACCAGCCTCTTCTTCTCGATGGCCTCTTTTACCAGAGGAACAATGGCTTCGGCTTCCGGGGTGAACCAGCTCATGCCTCCTATTAATACGATTCCTGCATAATCGGCCGGAATGTCATGGATCCCATAGTCGGGCAGCACCTTGAACCCTCCGATCGATACAACCGGCTCTTTCCTGACAGATACGGTTTTAACTATATATTTGCTTTCACTTCCGGGCTCAACACCTAAATTGAGGTTGGGAGCGATATAAGCCCCTTCCCAATCGGCAAAGTCTTTTAACAAGACGAATAGAATTTCTTTTTTCATTATTTATTGTATTTATCGAAGTTATACTTCTTTCTAATCTCGTTTTGCTCGTCAGGCGAAAGAGATTTGAAATATCCTTTCCAGCCTGGGCAGAAGTTTATGTGCCAACGCCAAAAGCGTCCCATTAATGACTGAGGGCTTTTATCGTATTTTTTCCTTAGGGGGCAGTTGTTGCAGTTACTTTTTTGCATGGATGTTACAGAATGCTTGTTGTTTACAAAGGTAATGCTTTTATTGGAATTGCTTTATTTCAATCTTTGTTTATTATGATAATATACCCCATCTGATATAATTGCCAATATTTATCGTAATTTTGCATTATTCGTGAAGATGGTAGTTGTTATGAGCATCCTCATTGGTTTGAATTGGCAAAGGATAAATGGGCGCAGGTTTATAAAACTACGGGAACTCCATGTAGTTGTTGGATGTGTAGAGGGGAGGAGTACGACCGCAAAGGATATAAGCAAGAGACTTTGCGTATTATCAAAGAATCAGTTCTCTCCAAAAAGCATACAAGTTCGGTAAATTTGGTGCAGTTCCTAACCTATAATCAGTAACCTTATGAGAAAAGTTAGAAAGAATACAGCAACTAGACAGGTCATTCATATTGTCGGTGAAGGATTGACTGAATTATTCTATTTCAACCATTTGAAAAGGTTGCTTGGTTATAGGTACTCTATTTCTCCACGTCTGTTTGACAATAATAGTGTTATAAAGCTATCAAAAAGTTAGCGAATAGTTGATTGGTTCTCAAGAAAATTCAGTATTTTTGCACTCACAATTGAATAAAAACATTAAAAAAATTACAATGCTGCAGAATAGAGTGAACATATTAGTAAACACATTATGTCGAAGCACAGTATGCTTTGAGAGTATGTCGTATGTTCATACTTTAGGCATTGAGTCATTCGGTAAATTCAAAAACACTTTCCAGCGAACGTTTTATAGACAGGTAGGAGTACATTAGATGCAGGTATTCCTAATTAAAAAGATAAATTGAAGCCGTTGAAAAGTCCTTACTAAATTTTTCAACGGCTTTGTTTTTGCCCATTGGTGACGTTCGCATTATGCGCTCTACTCCGTCATTTCCGTCCATGGGCATTGAAAACTTCAGTTTTATTAACCAGCGCAGTGATGTGCATAAAAAAAGAAGATTATGGATTACAAATTCAACGGAAGCGGGGTGTTCTTTACATCCGATACCCACTTCAATCATACCAATATCATCAGGTTCTGTAGCAGACCATTCAAGGATGTGGAACACATGAATGAAACACTTATTGCCAACTGGAACCGTGTGGTCGGTCCGGATAATATCGTATTTCATCTTGGCGACTTCTGTATTGGTGGCTCAGCTGAATGGACAAAGATACTCAAAAGGTTGAATGGGAAAATCTATCTCATAGCCGGTAATCATGACATGAAGAACTTGAGGCAGAATTATACAAAATATTTCGAACTGATCACGATGCAGATGTACATCGAGGTGGATAAACAGAAGATTTATCTGAATCATTGCCCGTTCCTTTGCTATAGCGGCTCATACGATGATACTTGGCAGCTTTTCGGCCATGTGCATACAAGCAGGAATAACACCGGAAAAGATAAGCCTCGCCTTCAAATGCTTTTCTCTACACAATATGATGTGGGAGTTGACAATAACGACTTCACTCCGGTTTCATTCGCACAGGTAAAGGCAATCATAGAGAAACAGGTTGAACTATCAAAGAAATGAGAATACAATACATGAGTGATCTGCGCCTATGCCCACTTTTCAGGTAGTTGCGCCTTGTCATAAAGATTCGGTGCTGAACAGTGCCTTTGCGAGTGACTATGGAGACTTGATGAGCAACGACCGGATTGATGTCTGGATATACGGTCATTCACATACGAATATTGATGCAGAGATTGGTGGAACCAAAGTATTATCCAATCAGATGGGATATGTTTTCCAGAACGAGCATCTTATGAATGGGTTTGATTCGGGAAAGTATGAAAATAAGGAAGATTTTTTTCGGGATTGGCATTCATTCAACCCGATGGAAACACGCTGGTTTCATGTCGCTTCTTCCATATACATGGAGCGAAGGGCAATCCGGTTTACAGACCGGAAATATACCCGTTTCGTTGTTTCAAATTATTCTTCGTATGTTTCGGATAATAATGAATACTATAACGATGAATGGTGTAGGGAAACTTCCATAAAAGCTTTGGAATATTCCGTGAACGGACGTTCTGTGCCTCCATTAGAGACTATGACAATACGACAATATTGCAAATATTTCCGTATAGCGCACGAAGTGTATGAGTCGTTCTACAGAAATTTGCCTGTCAGTAAATACAACCAGACTGAACAGACTTATGGCCCTAATGAATTGCATGACGTAGCTTATTATAATCGGATGAAGTTTGCAAAAATTGATGAGCAGTACGATATTGATAGTCCGGATGATTTCATCTGGTTTGCCAAGGATCATTATGGAGAACTGGGGCTTTCCTGCCTGAATATCTTTGCATCAGATACAGAACGGTCAGGATGGGTGATTGTCGTTTCCAACAGTTATTCTGCGAATGCCGGTCTCGCCATTGAAGTTGCCACAGCTCTGTATAAGTCCGGTGTTCCATTAATAATCCACGATGCCGACAAGCTTCTGAAGATTCTTGAGGAAGAAGATTATGTCAGGTTGGTTCCTTATTCATACCATAACTATATGGGCTATCAGGAGGAAGGCTCCGTTTATGAGCTACCGTGGGAATATGAATGTAGTGAAGATAGCGGATCATCTCTGACTGCTGAGCAATACAAAGAGATTGTCTCGTTTGCTGAATGGCAGGAAGAGGAGAGGGTGAAGGTAGACTAATGTCATATTTCATATGTTAACGCACATCTGGCAATCCGTTTGGTTAGTCAGTAACATGCAAATTATCGGCACTGATTCGAAATAGTACCGATAATTTGCATAATTCTGATATTTCAAATATGACTTAATCAAATTCTAACTAACAGGCATTGTTCGATGCAATAGAATTCCCTACGATAGATGAAAGAATAAGAAATCTTTCTAATATGATGGATTGGATGAGATATCTTCCAGCAGTTTCACTAGATGGAGATCAAGAATAGTATTCAATAACGAAATAATAAGTTGTAGAGTAATGGTGTAAGATTCTATTAGCATATCGAGGATAATTTCAATAAACTTGGAGTTCGTTGATAACAACTTCTAGAGTTGCTGAAATAATTAACGAGGATATTTTTCTAACATTCTAAACGGAATATCATTTGTAGTAACTTTAGCTATAGATATTTTGTTTATATTTAGCTGTATATCATTATTATAACATTTGTATGTATTCACAAATAAGAGATCCAAACAGCTTTATGAAATGATAATTGTCGATGCAACATATTAGACTGATTGACTACCAGTAATTTATGGCTTAAAAGATAGAAGGCTCAAAAATTTACTTGTTTTTTCGCCGAAAATTGAAGATTTAACGTTTTTAACCTTAGTTTGTCTTCAAACGGAGGGAAAAAGGAGGAAATCGCCCTTTTAGCCCTTGTAATCCCCGGTTCACAAAGATAAGGCATACCGGTGATTATTTCGCCGATTGTGGCTGCAAAATCGTAGACACATTCACGGATATTTTAGCTTGTTATTGCAGCCAAAAGAAAAAGTCGGCAAGTATAGTTCGGCTTTGCCGGAGCCATTTCTTTTCTTCCCTTTTTTAGTTTTACTTTAATGTGCGTATATACGAATACGGGGATAAAGTAAAGTCGTTTTTCTTTTGGCAAGCAAAATTCATTCTCTGATATGATGTGTGAATGAGGATTTGTTTGTATCTTTGTAATGAATAATATTTTGGTTGTAAATTTGATTATAGCAGTAATATGAATAATATATTAGCGTTTAATATTGCCAGTCCGAGCGAGATTGCATTGCAGATAGCATCAAGGGTTAAAGCAAGGCGGCTTGAACTGGATTTGACACAAGAGGGGTTGGCTACAAGAGCGGGGGTCAAGTTTGCCACATATCGTAGATTTGAGCAGACAGGAGAAATCTCGCTGAGGGGATTGCTTCAGATAGGATTTGCCTTGAATGCACTTTCTGAATTTGATGTTCTTTTTGCACAAAGACAATATCAATCATTGGATGATGTACTGAAAGAACAAAGTGTTTCACGCAAAAGAGGAAAGAAAAATGAATAGTATAAAACAAATAGAGGTAATATATGATAATAGACTGGTTGGCAGATTGGCTTTGACCAAAGAGAGTTTATGTGCGTTTGAATATTCGGCAGAGTGGCTCAATTCTGGCTTTTCTATATCTCCGTTTGAGTTACCATTGCGCAGTGGGGTATTTATAGCAAAACTTCGTCCGTTTGATGGTGGATTCGGTGTTTTTGATGATTGTTTGCCTGATGGATGGGGTTTGCTTATTCTTGATAGGTACTTACAACGAAACGGGATCAATCCACGAACATTGTCATTGCTTGACCGTCTGGCGTTGGTCGGTTCCACTGGACGAGGTGCATTGGAATTTCGTCCAGACAAGAGTGTTGTATCAAAGCAAGAGTACGCAGATTTTGAAAAATTGGCATTGGAGGCGGAACAGATTCTTGACAGCGACAATTATAACGGAGAGGGAATTGAGGAGTTTCAGTATAGAGGCGGTTCTCCGGGTGGTGCTCGTCCCAAAATCTTTACTCGTTATGATGGCAGGGAGTGGTTGGTGAAGTTCCGGGCAAAGAGAGATTCCAAGCAGATTGGTGAGGAGGAATACCGTTATTCTCTTCTTGCTAAAGAGTGTGGAATTGAGATGCCGGAAACACGACTTTTCGAGGATAAGTATTTCGGTGTGGAGCGATTTGACCGTACACCGAACGGGAAATTACATGTGGTAAGTGTTGCCGGGTTGATAGGTGCAGATTATCGACTGCCAAGTATCGACTACTTACATATCTTTAAGGCATGTGCAGCGTTGACACATAATGTGGCTGAAATGTGGAAAGTGTATCGTCTTATGGTGTTCAATTGCTTGATTGACAATAAAGATGACCATGCGAAAAACTTTGCTTTTGTCTATCGTGATGGAGGTTGGCACTTTGCACCGGCATACGACCTGTTGCCCAGCGATGGAATAAACGGATTCCGCACCACTTCAATCAATGATAGCATTGAACCCACAAAGGAGGATTTATTTGCTGTGGCGGTAAAGGCTGGGATGGGTAAAAAGGAAGCTGTGGAAGTGATTGATAAAATAGAAAAATGCGTAGAAAATTTCTAATTGAGGTGAACGTATAAATACAATTGAATATTATGAGAAAATGTTATAAATACAGAGGCGGAATAGGTGTTTTTGATAAGAACGGTAATTCGATATTTGAGAGAGATATAAACACTCTTGCAAATAACCAAATCTTTCTTCCCACAAAAAGAGAATTAAATGATCCAACAGAAGGCTTTTGTAATGACGATGTGGTCAGAACTTTATTTGAAGAACTAAAAGATTTTTCAATAGAAGTAAAAAGACAATATGAAGGATTGCTTGAAAAGTTTACAAAAGTAGGGATTTATTCGTGCAGTAACAATGTGACCAATGAATTGTTATGGGCTTATTATGGTGGTGGACATTCTGGTTTTGCTATAGAATATGATATCGATAGGCTCAAAGAATCGTTAAATTATAACCAATATTTTCAATCTGTTTTTGATTTTGACGTTAATTATTCCCGAAGTGTTCCAGTTGCGGATTTAACTATACTTCATAGCAAAGACATTATTCAGACTTTAAAAACTTTTTTGGGGACAAAATCACTTTCGTGGAAACATGAGGAAGAGCATCGTTTAATTGTTGAAGGGAAGGGGTTGTTTGATATTGATTACAGAGCAATTACAGGGATTTATTTTGGATATAGAATGAACGAAGAAGAAATAGATTATATAATGAATGCTTTGAAAGGTAGAGGGTTGACATATTATAAAATGGAATTAATAGACAATACATATGGATTTACACCTTCCAGGATTGAAGATAAATATGCTAATGCTCCCAAATATGTTGTTAATTGCATTGACTATGATGTGGATGAGTTGCTTATGAATGGTGCTGTATTTGGAGAAGAAGCTAAATTGTATAGGGATAAGTTTATTGAGGCGTTAGAAAGTATTAAAAATGAGCCTCATATAAAAGATTTTTATATTGCGACTATAGGTACAGATTCAATAGAACCTATGTTAAAAATATTTGCCAACACAAAATCTGGAGTGCCACCAATTAGAGAATTTAATTTTAAACTTAACACTAAAGGCGAACTTTATAGGATAAAATAAAAACATTTTCATCTAAAAAGCGAGGCTTCTTTTTATTAATGATTTATATTCAACATACCATTAAATAGATGAAAAGTAATATTTTTCATATTATATGATGTATTGAGCATGTCAAAGAATACAATGGGCACTAAATTACCCCGGAAACTGGAGCAGAAGATGCAGGTTGTGGGAGAGCAGATAAAATTGGCTCGCTTACGTAGAAATCTGAGTGTAGCTCAAGTGGCTGAACGTGCCACCTGTTCTCCATTAACCGTATCCCGAATAGAGAAAGGCATACCGACAGTTGCAATCGGCATTTATTTGCGTGTTTTGTATGCCTTGCAACTTGACGACGATATTCTATGGCTGGCCAAAGAAGATAAATTAGGGAAAGCATTACAGGATTTGAGTTTGAAGACAAGGAAACGGGCTTCAAAAAAAGGATAAAGTTTATATTCTCCTATTAAGTAAGTTAAAAATGTTTTTATAGAATAAAAACAAGGCTTGTGATTTTGTATTATGCTATAAAATCATTATGTTTGCATTGCATAATAAATAAGGCGCATGAAATTCGTTGATAGAATAGATGAAGCAGCACGTTTGAGGGATGCTCTTACGAGAGAGAAGTCCTCGTTAGTCGTCATGTATGGTCGTAGACGATTGGGTAAGTCAACGCTTATCAAAAGAGTGTTGTCGGATAATGATGTTTATTTTCTCGCCGACCGTTCTGAGGGGCAACATCAGAGAACGTTGCTTGCTAAAGTAATAGCACAAGTGTTTCCAGATTTCGATAAGTTGACATATCCGGACTGGGAATCTATGTTTCGTGCAATCAATTATAGGACAGACAAGCGTTTTACTCTATGCTTGGATGAATTTCCGTATCTTGTGGAACAATCTCCAGAACTGCCGTCTGTGTTGCAGAAACTGGTTGACGAGAAACAACTGAAGTATAATCTTGTGCTTTGTGGCTCGTCACAAAACATGATGTATGGGTTGTTTCTTGATTCTACTGCGCCTCTCTATGGTCGTGCTGATGAAATAATGAGGCTTGCACCGATACGGTTGCCGTATATTCAGGAGGCTTTGAGCCTTGATGCAATGAATGCAATTGAAGAATATGCCGTATGGGGAGGTGTGCCACGTTATTGGGAATTAAGAGAAAACAGAAACTCGCTTGATGATGCATTGTGGCATAATATTCTTTCAGTAAATGGTACTCTTTACGAAGAACCTATAAAACTGTTTCAGGATGATGTGAAGGATATTGTCAAGACCTCGACAATAATGTCTTATATCGGTACTGGTGCAAATCGTCTTTCTGAGATTGCTGGACGATGCAATGAGCCGGCTACTAATCTGTCACGCCCATTGAAGAAACTTATTGATCTCGGATTCTTGGAAAAAGATGTTCCGTTCGGGATTGATGAAAAGAATGCGAAAAAGAGCCTTTATAAAATCGCTGATCCGTTTATGGCATTCTATTACCAGTTTGTTGTTCCGAATCGCTCGTTCATTGAACTTGACCGTCGCTTGCCCATTGAACAGGCTTTAAACGCCCATTTCTCGGAATATGTGAGTATGCAATGGGAAAAGTTATGCCGGGATGCTGTAACGGGTAATCTTGTCAATGGAGTAGTTTATGGTAAGGCTAAACGCTGGTGGGGTTCTGTTCTCAATGAGGATAAGAAGCCTGAACAAGTCGAATTTGATGTAATGGCTGAATCGCTTGATAAAAAGTATCTGCTGGTTGGAGAATGCAAATGGACAACCCAAGAGAATGGCAAACTGCTAACAGCCGAACTTCTCCGCAAAGCTAATCTGTTGCCGTTTGCCAAGAACTACACTATTGTTCCGATGCTGTTCCTTAAGAACGTACCGAAAGAAGATGTTGGGAACGCTATGCTGCCTGGGGATATTGTCGGGTTAATGAGGTGACAAATTCGTCATTGTATTGGGTAGGTGAAAGGATGGCGAGAGTTGGCTGTACGGTTAGGCATTTTCAAAAGGGTGGATATGCTAGGTGGGGTGTTGGATGGAAGAATGCGATTTTAAAGGTTTGTTAATATGAATTGTAAATACATGCTTTAATGAGATGAATCCAAATACAGAGTACGAAAAATTTACCCAAGAAATATACCAGCAATTACTGAATGAAGATTTTGGTAATATTAAGACTGTAAATGTCTTGCATAATGTGAAATTAAAAGGTAGGTCAGGGCAAGAGCATCAAATAGATGTATATTGGGAATACGAGATGGTAGGAATTATGTATAAAACAGCCATTGAGTGTAAAAATTATAAACATCCTATTTCTGTAGGAAAAATCCGAGATTTTTATGGAGTATTATCGGATTTGAATAATGTTATTGGTATTATGGTAACGAAAGAAGGTTATCAAAAAGGATCTAAAGAATATGCTCGGCATTATGGTATAAACTTGAAAGAATTAAGACAACCTAAATGTGGCGAAAGTATTATTGCTAAGATTGAATTGTCCACACATATATCAGTAAGGCATTGTTTATTTCTTGTTGATGATGTATGGGCTAAAGATAATGGATATGATTTTTCCAATTATAAGAGAAATTTAGATATGATGGGCAATTTTGGTCATTCAATGAAATGGGCTAAATCACTATATATTCCATTGCAAACTAAAAATGATTCAATAAAAGATTCAAAAGGACGAGTAATGTCTACTTTAAAGGATTTAGAAGCTAAATTGCCTGAAGAATTTACACATGGAAGTTGTCATGTATTTAAATTTCAAGAAGCTTTTCTTGATACCATTTATGGCATTGTTAAAATTAAGGAAGTTAAGTTTGAAGAAGAAGAGGATAATCAGATAAAGATTTTCGCATTGGATGCACGTGAATTTATAAAAGCTATTTTGAAAGATGCTATCACAGGAGAAATTAAGCACATTGTGACGAACCCAAACAGGTTTTTCAATATAAGATATTGAATTATATTTCAATATAGTGATGTTTTCTCAATATATAGTTGTTGTAAAATCACTATAATTGAAATAAAGTTTCGATTATAATGATTACCTTTGCATTCAAAATGTATCACAGAACGTATGAATAAAGACATAAATCGTTTGAAGGTAGTTTTAGCCGAAAAGAAACGTACCAATAAATGGTTAGCAGAACAGTTAGGAAAAGATCCGGGAACTGTTTCAAAATGGTGCACAAATACCATGCAACCGAATTTGGAGACATTAGTTGAAATTGCAAAAGTCCTTGAAGTGGATACCAAAGATTTATTGTGGTCAATAAAAAAATAAAGTCGCACACGAGTCAAAAAGATATATGAAACCGATAATAAAATATAGAGGTGGAAAATCGAAAGAAATTCCACAAATAATACACTACATGCCACAATTTGAGGGAAGGTATATAGAACCTTTTTTCGGTGGAGGTGCCATGTTCTTCCATATAGAGCCAAATAATGCTATAATTAGCGATATTAATGTACGCTTGATGAACTTTTATAGAAGTGTACAGCAAAATTTTATGCAACTAAGTGTGGAATTGGCTGAATTGGAAAATATTTACACTAATAATCGGTTAAAATTTGATATGTTAAAGAAACTTTATCCAGAAAATAGAATACCAGATGGTAATGAGGCTTTATATTATCAATTAAGGAATATGTATAATGGCTTAATACCTTCTATTTATTCAGATGCTGCTTTATATTATTTTATTAATAAAACAGCATATTCTGGAATGCTTCGTTTTAATGCAAAAGGAGAATACAATGTACCTTATGGCAGGTATAAAAATTTCAATACAAGAATTATTACAGAAGCGCATCACACGTTATTAGTAAATACCGAAATTCATAACGGAGATTATCGTGAGATATTTAATTTGGCGAATCCTAACGATTTCGTGTTTTTAGACCCACCTTATGATTGTATTTTCTCAGACTACGGAAATTTAGAATACCATGATGGGTTTAATGAAGAGAGCCATAGACAGCTGGCTGAAGATTTCTATAATTTAGGATGCAGAGCACTTATGGTAATTGGTGACACTCCATTAATTCGAGATTTATACGGAAATAACATCATAGCAGAGTATAATAAAAATTATTCTGTAAATATTAGAAACAGATTTCAAGCGGAAGCTACTCATTTGATAATAACAAATTACTAATTGAAAAAATGGACTCTATTACACGTATAAAAGAATTTATAAAGAGTAATTTTCCTAATTGGGAAAAAATCAGTTTTTCTGAATTTCAAGAAAATATTGATTTTAGAACGGATTGGAGCGAATTATATAAAATAAATGATGAAGAGATAATATTAATATCATATACCAATATTAGTATTACCGGAACGGATCGTCCAAAGCCTCAACTTAGAGTCTTTCTTGATGAATATAAAAAACCTTTCTATTTTGCAAAAAAGCACCAACTACGTTACTATCTGTTTTCAATTTTTACAAAAGATGATGACATGGCAAGAGGATTGAATAAATTCAATCCCAAAGAATATATTATCTCTATAGAAACAAATCTTGATACAGAAGGATCTAGGAGAGACTTAAGAAGTATTTATGATTATGCAAATGAAAAAATAGGTGATAAAAAATTTCTTAAATGTTCTCGTATTAACTACAAGGCTGACATTAACCAAGCGTCATTCATTTATATAGGAACTCCTAGTGCTCCTGATAAAACAACTTTTGAAAATTTTATCAATATTTTCGATTCAAGACCATATCAAAATTCAACCAATAATGTTAGTAAACTAAAGTTCAACGAATTAAAAACAAGTACAGAGTATATCAAGTATATCGATATTATTACTGCCATCAAGACCAAGCCCTTCCTTTTGCTGGCCGGTATTTCTGGTACAGGCAAGAGCCGTATTGTTCGTGAACTTGCCCGTGCATGTTGGAATGAAGATTCCACCGAATACAAAGCCCAAAAGCCTAAGAATTTTGAAATGATTCAAGTAAAGCCTAATTGGCACGATTCTACCGAACTTATGGGATATGTGAGCCGTGTCAGCGGAAGCCCCATATATGTAATTGGCAACTTCTTAAGATTTATCACACAGGCTTGGACAAATTTAGATGTACCTTACTTCCTTTGTTTGGATGAAATGAACCTTGCTCCTGTAGAACAATACTTTGCTGAATTTCTTAGTGTAATAGAATCTCGTAAAGGTAATGAAGACGGTACGATTACGACAGACCCTATATTAAAGAAAAGTACAGAAGATTGGTATCGAGTATTGACTGCCGAACTGACAGGAGATAATGAAGCATTAAGGAGTCGCTTTTTGGAAGAAGGCATTACCATTCCACAAAACCTTATTGTTGTGGGTACAGTAAACATGGACGAAACAACCTTCTCTTTCTCCCGAAAGGTGCTTGACCGTGCCATGACCATAGAAATGAATGAAGTAGATTTGTATGCCGGATTAGACAGTAAATATGAGCGTATTGGCAAATTAAATAGCGATATGCTTATCGGTACAGCCGTAGAAGGCGTGGATGTCTATGCCGATAATGAGGAGGTTTGCAACAAGGTACTAACCTATTTGCAAGCAGTAAATGATGTACTTAATGGCACACCGTTCAAGATTGCCTATCGTACAAGAAATGAATTTTTGCTTTATGTGGTAAACAACTTGCCTTACAATAAGGATGAAAATGGAAATGAGTTAAGTGAGGATGAGGTCATAGCGACAGCGTTGGATGAAATAACAAGCATGAAAATATTGTCGCGTATTGAAGGAGACGATACAAAAGTCAAGCATTCGTTTCTTGAAAAGTTGATTACCACTATCGAAACGCAGTTGTTGGCATTGACAGGAGAAGATAAGAAAATAGAATCTGTTTCCATAGCCAAACTGAAAGAAATGCAAGGACGACTGTCATCCGGTTATACAAGTTTTTGGAGCTAAAACTATCAGACTTTTGCAAGAGACGATGGAACTGCTTACCATAAGACATCAGGATTTTGAAATGATTGTCGAATGTACAAAGTTCGATGACATTTGGCGCAAGGCTAAGAGTAATGTGGGAGGAGAAGGCTTACACTCTACTTACTCTTGGTCGGAGGGAGTCGTATCTGTTACTCTAGACCATATCGGAGAAAGAGTTACGATTGAGAATAGCCAACAGGCCCCTGCCGTATTTTTTGATAATGTCGATTATCCTATTTGGATTGAATTCAAGGATTATGTAAAAAAAGCACAGTTTGGTTCCATTCTTCAAAATGAAAATGAGAAATTTACTTTTCGCAGACAGATATTAGCCGGTTTCTTGAATTATGGCAATGAGATTGGGCGCAGTGAAATACAGCTCATATATCAAATAGGGACAGAGACCCGTAGGTTTGCCTTCTCCTTTGAAGTATTAAGCACAAAACTCAACTATCACGAGCATTGGAAAACTATTATCGAGGATATTGAACAGGAGTACAGGATGCTTTCACTTGATTATATGCGAAGAACCTTTCATGGCTTTTCACCCGATACAAGCGGAGATACTCCGGAAATAATCTGGTGGAGCGTATTTGCCAATGAACAACAGAAATTCATAAAGGCTTGTAAAAATATCATTGACCGCCCACGACATCGATTACATGGAAAGGATGCCTATAAACGTGCTGACAAGCTGACATTTATCCCCTCTTACATAGAAAACGAATTGGCAGAACACAGAAATGACTGTGCTCATTTATACCGTGTAGAGGAACATGTTTGGACAAACGATACGCAGGAAAACAGGTTCTTGAAATTTGCACTTGGGCAAATAGCCGACAAATATGAAGTCTTGAAGAAGCGTATAGAAGCTGTGAAGAATGCTTCCGATGTGATGAAGGACGATATGCAAGCCACGTTAACGACACTGAAGCACCTACAGCGAAATCCTTTTTTCCGTACTGTAGGGAATTATAAAGGAATGAACCAAGAAAGTATGGTTCTGCAAAAGGCTACCGGATATAGTCAAGTATATCGCACATGGAGCCTACTCCAACGTTCCTATTCACTGAACGATGGTATATATCGCTTGCAGACCAAAGATATAGCAACGCTTTATGAAATTTGGTGCTTTATAGAGGTCAGTCACATTGTGAAAGAAAAGTTGCATTTATCCAATGAAGACATAGACCACAGAAACCGAATGGAAATGAATGGTCTGTTTACATGGGATTTGGGTAAGGGAGAACATTCGCGCATTCTTTTCAAAAAGGATAATGTAGAACTGGCGGAGTTAATCTATAATCCTAAAAGTTCAGAATGTGAAAATAACTCTGTCGGCATAACTGATTTGGTAGTACCAACTGTGCCTCAAAAACCGGACATTGTGTTGCAACTTACCAAAAACGATTTGCAAGAAGGGATGAAAATGACTTATCTGTTTGATGCAAAATATCGTATTGGCGGAAAGGATAGAAATGGGGTAGACGTCCCACCTGAAGATGCAATCAACCAAATGCACAGATACCGTGATGCCATCTATTATAAAGATTGCCAGTCGGATGCCTTGAAAAAAGAAGTGATAGGCGGTTATATCCTGTTTCCGGGTGATGGCGAGCCGACTGATGTTGCCGTATCTAAGTTCCGTAAGACTATAAATGAAGTGAATATCGGAGCATTTCCTCTTCGTCCCAAAGACACTCACAACCGATTGCTTTTGGAGCAATTCATAGAAGAGCTAATTCAGAACAAGTGAAATAAGCACATAGAGAAATAAGAATACAATATCAAATGGAAAGCGT
>ERZ1036464.530-NODE-530-length-18081-cov-92.082326_pt1 | contig 18081 bp, 26 predicted proteins | sample MGYA00514230_ERZ1036464 | MGnify/ENA primary metagenome ERZ1036464 (study PRJEB33795, sample SAMN09464918) | human gut metagenome | isolation source: Bloodstream | host: Homo sapiens | place: USA: Stanford, California | collected 2016-06 ... | reverse complement strand
TGGGTTTTCTTACTGGAGCTGGTGATCCGATTCGAACGGACGACCTGCTCATTACGAGTGAGCTGCTCTACCGACTGAGCCACACCAGCATATTTTTGGCTTAAACACTAGCTTTTTAAGCCGCAGCAACTCTTTTTTGCGAAATCGAAGCAACTCTTTCGTAAATTTGAGTGCTTTAATATAATAGCAATTTCTGTATATGTTGTCAAGCGTTTTTAGAAAAAACATTCTGAATATCATTCTATTACTTTTCTGTTCGATTCCTGTTCAATAGTGTGTTGTTTCTGTTGATTGGCTTCACTTTTCTGTTGGAAAGTGAAGCCTTTTCTATTTTCTTACCAAGAGAAAGTTGCCAAGGCGGGCAGGGGTAAAAAATAGGCATGGATAAAAATTATGAAAGCCTGCCCGCGTCAAAAATTTAACTCTAAAAATCAGAACGAATTTTTTAGAGAAGCCTACCTCCGAAGCTACTTTTCCTATGAACGAAAGAGTAATTAACTTTCGCGGGGATACAAGTTCATACCTCCTTACTTGTATCCCCATTTTTTATTTCTAAGGAGGGCTAAGGAGGAACAGACAATGACAACATATCCAAACCAGAAAATAATCCATATCCAAAAGAAGAAAGTAGTAAAGGACTTTTTACAAATAGGGAATAGTGAGTGGCAAGAGGCAAGCCGAACACTGAGGGACAGCGGTTTTAAACTATATCTCTATTTAGCATCTAACGCGGATGGGTTTGATTTGGCACTAAGCCAAAAGGCGTTTCAAGAAGCAACAGGAGTGAAAAAGACGGCATACTATGACGCGATAAAGGAATTGCTAAATAAAGGTTATCTTGAAGAAAAGCAAGGTAATATCTTTATTTTTTTTGTTACGCCAGTTCGCAAAACGGACACCAGTTCGCAAAACGAACTCTTAGACACCATAGAAATTCCGCAAAACGAACTATCAAGTTCGGAAAACGGACAGGGGTGTCCGGAAAACGAACTGGGGCGTTCGGAAAACGGTAGAGAAATAGATAAACATATAATTACAGATAAGATAGATAAAGGCTCTACTCCGCTGACGCGGAGCGAGCCTGTCCGCCCGCAAGCGGGCGAACCAAAAGGAAAAGGTATAGAGGGGACGCGGGCAGACGCAATAGAGAAGTTATTAGAAGATAGAGAGGTATATTTACTTACTTCTAAGAGTGGAGAAGCCCATGAATACACTTTTAAAGACTTCTATGAAGAAGTTGCGGGCAGTAGTGAGAATTTAGAGAATATTATAGACGCATGGAAAAGGGGCATAGAAAGAACACAAGAGAATAAGAGGAAATTTTGACGATTTTTTTTAGAGGACACGCCATAGAAAACTACTTTTCTTTTGGAGAGAGGAAAAAACTTCTCGAAAATAAGGAGGTATGAAGCTATGGCTTCTTTAAACGATTTTGGCGTTTGCCTTGAAGTTGGTAAAAAAGGTGAAACCGCCGTTAAGAATACGCTTACCGCACGCAAATGGAATGTAGAGGATGTAAGCAAACAGACAGAATACCAACAGAAAGATATAGATTTAATCGTATGGCAAACAGAAAATGACAGCAGGACAATAGAAATCAAATATGATAGCCGTATAGCAGATACAGGTAATATGTTTGTAGAATATTGTTCTAATAGCCGGACAGGGCGTGCGGGCTGGCTTTCATATTGTAAAGCGGAATATATTTTCTATGTGGATGCCCGCAACAATCTTTCTTACTGTTTCCTATTGGAAGATTTAAAGGACTACATAGAGATAAACAAGAATAAATTGCGACAGGGAACTACACACGATGGATATAAAGACGTATACGGATATTTGGTTTCGATTAGCGATTTTCGGAAATTTTTAGTTTTTGATAGCGACAAATATTTTCAAAAATTAGATTTAATAGAGGTGGCATAATGGGAGCAAAATTAAATCCCGCACAGCGGGAACAGCTTCAAGAGAAAGCATTGGAAATGGCGAGGGAACGCCCGCACGCGTCATTCGCTTCAATTTCAACTGCTCTTGGATTAAATAAAGCGAGGGTTTGGGGCTGGTATCACGATAATATAAACGGATTTAGAGATAAGTATAAAGAAGTGCTTAACGAAGCCTTTTCCGCTTTAGAGGGGCCAGCTATTTCTGCTCTTGGTGAGTTAGTAGAAGAAAAGAATTTCCAAGCGGTTAAATACGTTCTTGACGGCACGGGACACAAGCCCGCAGACAAGATAGAACAAGTGAACGAAACAACAATTGTAGTTTCTATTGAGGAGGAAGAATAAAATGGATGATTTTGAAAAGGATTTTTATAATCAAATAACCGAAGCAATTTATGAGGCCTTAGAAGAAATTTCAAAAGGGCTAGAAGAAAAAGTAGAGGAAAACACACAGGCTACAAAAGAACTAACCTCTTTTGTAGCAAAGATTTTAGCGGAAGTAGAAACAAATGAAAGTGGATTTAAAGATAGATAAGAAAATCTTTAATGAAGCATACTATCCATACCTATTCAACTATTCACACAGATACGAAGTTTTCTATGGTGGTGCGGGCAGTGGAAAAAGCGTCTTTGTCGCTCAAAAGCTACTTATCAAAGCATTAAAAGAGAAAAGAAAAATCCTTGTTATTAGAAAGGTGATGGCAACACAACTCAATAGTTGTTGGCAACTATTTCTCGACACTCTTTCAAACTTCCATCTATTGGAGTTTACAAAAATAAATAAAGCAAACTTCAAGATAGAGCTTCCGAACGGCTCTATCTTTCTTTTTGCCGGGGTAGATGATGTAGAGAAATTAAAATCAATAGCAGGAATAACGGATATTTGGATAGAGGAAGCAACAGAACTGAATGAAGATGAATTTTTACAGCTTGATTTACGATTGCGCGCAAAGGTAGGCGCGCAACAAATAGTATTATCTTTCAATCCAATTTCAAAGGCAAATTGGTGCTACAAAAGATGGTTTGCCCGCCCGCAGGACGAAAACACCTTTATTCTAAAAACAACCTATAAAGACAATCGATTCTTGCCACAAAGCTATATAAAGTCTTTGGAAAAAATGATGGACGCGAACCCATATTACTACCGTGTCTATGCTCTTGGTGAGTTTGCTTCTCTTGATAAGCTAATCTACTCAAATTGGGAAGTAAGGGAATTCGATTACAGAAATCTTACTGGAATCCACTTGGCCGGGTTGGATTTTGGTTTTTCTCTTGATACTACCGCTTTTATTGCGTCCCTCTTGGATGAAGAAACAAAAACAATTTACCTCTATAAAGAATGGACGGCCAAAGGCAAAACCAACAGTGAAATTGCGTCCGCTCTTTCTTCTCTTGGATATGCGAAAACACTTATTGTGTGTGATAGTGCCGAACCTAAATCAATAGAGGAATTAAAGCGTGCGGGACTTATACGAGCACGCGAAAGCATAAAAGGCAAGGATAGTATTATCTATGGAATCCAAAAACTACAACAATATAAGTTAGTTGTTTCTCCGTCTTGTGTGGAAACAATAACGGAACTTGAAAACTATGCTTGGCAAAAGGATAAATCAACAGGCGAATATATCAACAAGCCTATTGATGATTTTAACCATTGCTTGGACGCATTACGCTATTCACTTCAATGTGTTAAGGATAATAGATTAAAGACAGTAGATAAGAAGCTATTTAGCTTCTAATGAGAGGTGGGACTATTGATTATATGTAATGATGAATTGACAGTAGAAAAAATTATAGAAATTCTCCAAACGTTTAGAACCAGTGAAAAACCACGTTTAGAGAAGCTGGAACGATACTATTTAGGCAAGCACGCGATTCTTCAACGACAAATGGCAGATGAAACGCAACCTAATAATAAAATAGTAATTAACTATCCAAGCCTTATTTGTGATAGCTATGCGTCTTACTTAGTAGGAACACCAGTAGTTTATAATGGTGATGAACAGTTAGCTTCTATTCTTCTCTATAACGATGTAGCGGACGAGGATTTAGAAATAGCAACGGACGCGAATATTTTTGGCTTTGCTATTGAACAGCTTTATTTGGATGAGGACGGACAAGTCCGTTTCACCAGAGTAAGCCCCAAAGAAACTATCCTCATTTGTGATAACTCCATTCAACACAATATGCGGGCCGCAATTAAGTTCTTTCCTATTGATGATTATACTTTTTCAGTAGAAGTATATGACAAGGAAAAAGTATCCGTCTATACGGCTTCTACTGGATTGAGTGAATTGAATTTAGTAGAGGAACGTCCGCACTATTTTAAAGATGTTCCTTTTGTAGAATTCATAAATAACGAATACCGTCAATCTTCTTTTGAGCCTGTTATTGGCCTTATTGATGGATTGGAGAAGTTAGCTTCTGATGAAGTGAACACTTTTGAACAGTTTTGTGACTGCTACATGATTTTGAAGAATGTAGTAGCAGAACCAGAAGATATACAGGCAATGAAACGAAATCGTGTTTTGCTATTGGATGAAACTTCGGATGCGTTTTACCTAACAAAGCAAGTAAATATAGAACAGATAAATAGCTTAAAGAATGAGTTTATAGAAAATATCCATAAGATTAGCTGTGTTCCGGACATGAATGATGAACAGTTTGCGTCCAATGCGTCCGGCGTAGCAATCCGCTATAAGATTCTTGCTTTTGAAAATCAGACGGCCAAGAAAGAACGCAAATTCAAAAAAGGGCTTCAACGCAGATTAGAACTAATTAACAACATTCTTTCTATTACTGGAAAAGCCTATTTGGATACGCAAATCATCTTTACAAGGAATCTTCCTGTAAACGAACTTGAAATAGCACAGGAAGTAAATATGTTGCGTGGCTTGGTATCGAATAAAACACTTTTGGCCCAGCTTCCTTTTGTGGATGATATTGAAACAGAACTGGCCCAGCTTCAAGAGGAAACAGCCCAAACCGCAAATCTCTATTCTTTTGGAAGTGTAGAGGATGAGTAACTATTGGGTAGACAGGGCCACAGAACAGGCCAGAAAGCAATATGACAAGAGTTTAGAAGATTTAGAAAAAGAGTTGGCCCGATACTATAAAATCGCTTTAAAGGGTGTCAGAACCGATACAGTAGCATTATTCCAAAAAATTCACGATGAAATGGAAAAGGGCGAACCCTTGGGAACAGATTCACTATACAGATACAACAGATTCATACAGCTACGCAACAGAATCCAACAGGAATTGAACAGATTAGCCACAGAAGAAATAAAAGCCATGGGGCGTAAATATGAAGATATGGCACGCTACGTCAATCACTTCATAGCCGATGAAGCAAAAGGCACAATATCCAAGGACTTTTTGCTATTGGATAATGAGAAAGTAAAGGAAATTGCGAATTCTGTTTGGTGTGCGGATGGCAAGCATTGGAGCGAAAGAGTTTGGGACAAAACACGCCGTTTACAATCCTCTATTGAAAAGGGGTTGGTGGATAGTGTAGCACGCGGGGCTTCAAAAGACGATTTGGTAAAGGATTTACAATCCATTTTCAACGTTTCTTTTTCTAACGCAGACAGAATAGCCAGAACGGAACTAGCCCACGTCCAAAATCGTTCTACTCTTGAAAGTTATAAGAAAGCTGGTGTTGAGTATGTAGAAACGATTGTGGCAAATGATGAACGGCTTTGCGATACCTGTTCCCGGCATAATGGCAAAATAACGCCAATAGGTGAAGCCCGCGAGGGTAAGGCATTTTTATTTCATCCGAATTGTAGATGTGATATTGTGCCGTATATGACGGGTAAAGAGGACTTGACGCGGGACGCAAAAGAAGATAGAGTAGAAAATAGAAATGATGGTAAAGCTAAAAAGCAAAAGGGATTTCGCACGATTTTTAAGCAATTAGAGGATATTAAAAATTATGATTGGAGCAAAGCCGGGTTTGCGACACCAGAAAAACAACAGCACCACGAAAAACACCTTGCTGAATATGGGAATATCTCTATTGAAGAATATATAGAAAAAGCACGCGATTTATTAAACGCTGACGAAAGCGAAGATATTATTGCTTTTGTGGGGGATGCGGGCTTCTTATATAAATACCGTATATCTTCAAATGATTTTGCGTTAGGAAGTCCAGAGGGGAATATTTCTACTTTATATAAGCTGAAAGGCGGATTTTCTGCTTTCAAAGATTTGAGGGATGAAAATGAATGGAAAAGAATACGTTGAAACTTTAAAGCATTTATTTGAGAGTGGGCAAGCATCCGAATACGATTTACATTGTGCCGTTTGCGGAAAGCCTGTAGAAGTAGCAGATATTTGTGATTGTGGTTGGCAACAAGATACAGTAATGGAACATTACCCGGATGAACATTGCGGTGCTAACCACATGAGCCTAAACGAAGCACGCGAAGCATATAAAAAAGGTGAAAAAATCTACTGAAATTTTTAGAGAACTCAACATAAGAAAATACTTATAAATTAGAGGACACTTCCGGGTGTCCTCTTTCTCTTGCCTTTTTAGGGTGTAGGCGTAAAAGAACAAACTAAAATAAAGGGTTAGCCATAGGCTAAAACTTCAAGAGGTGGAATTCATGGAAGAAAATAAAATCCAAGCGCCAGATAAAAAAGAAAATATAGGGCTTCCCGCAACACAGGAAGAACTGGACGCACTTCTTCAACGTGAGGGAGATAGACGTGTAAGCGACGCATTAAAGAAATTTGATAAAAAGAAAGCTGATGCGATTAAAGAAGCGGAACGTCTTGCTACAATGAGTGCGGAAGAAAAATTTAAATATGAACTTGATAAACGTGAAGCGGCTATTGCGGAAAAAGAACGTAGTTTGGCACTTGCTGAAAATAAAGTTGCGGCTTCACAGATTTTACAGGAAAAGGGCTTGCCCATTGCTTTAGTAGATTTAGTTGTAGCAGAGAGCGCGGAAACGATGAACGAGCGCATAAAAGGGCTTGAATCAGCCTTTACAAGCGCAGTTAAAACAGAAGTTGAGAACAGATTAAAGGCCGCTACACCAAAAGCGGGGGCGCAGGATGTAAAGCCCAAAAATTACGCAAAAATGAGTTTAGCGGAAATTTCCGCAATGATGAAACAATAAGATATGGGGGATTTTTTATTATGGCAGGACTTACTACACATACACTTTATGAAAATTTTGTATTGGAAGCAAAATTGACTGATTTGCTTAATACGAAGCTGGCAACACGTTCTTTAATGACGATTGACAATAGCCTTTCTGAAAATGTGGGAATGAAAAAGGCTATTAATACCTATACCTATGCTGGTGCTGTTGAGAAAATGGGAGCTATTGGCTCAACAAATACTGTGCGTGGTATTCTTAGCTATACTACTTCTGATTATGAAGTTGAAGTATGGCAACAGGTTTTTGATTACTATGACGAACAGTTTATGACAGATAACAAAGTAGTTGATTACTCCATGGAGGGTGCTTCTACTGTCATGGTAAACGATATGAATACCAAGTATTTTGCGGAGCTGGCAAAGGCTACTACTTCCCAGACTTACGCGAAGGGTGGTTATCCTACTTATGAAACGGTTGTAGATGCCATTGCTAAAATGAATTTGGAAGATGAAAGTGGGCTTTTCCTTATCATCGGAACGGATTTGAAAGCCGCAATCCGTAAGGACGCAGACTTTAAAGCCGCTAACCTTGGCGAGATTATCCACAGCGGACAAATTGGAAATATTTCCGGCGTTCCCGTTATCGTTTCCAAACTTTGCCCGGCAAAGACTGCTTACCTTGCCACAAAAGAAGCTGTCACGCTCTTTACCAAGAAGGACAGCGAAGTAGAGCAGGAAAGACGCGCGGAGGAACGCAAAAACACCGTTATTATGAGAAAAGTAAACCTTGTGGCACTTACTGATAATACCAAGGTTGTAAAAATTACAGAAGCAACAGCTTAAATAAATTTCTAAGGGGGAAGCAATCGCTTCCCCTAATTTTTTAAAGGTGGGGATTTAATGGATAAAACGCAGATTGAAAAAAATGTCCGTGCCTTTATTCTTTCCTATTGTAATTTAAAAGAATTTCCAACAGGCTTAGAATTCATTGTCCCGCGAATGGTGGAGGAGGACTATAACCGCCAAGGTGCGGAGGGAATGAGCGGACGAGGGGTTGCGGGTGTAAGTGAAAGCTACGATACAGATTACAGCCCGCAAGTATACAGAGCCTTAAACAAATTCAAAAGAATTCGGGTGGTGGGGTAAGTGCTGAATAGTTTCTATAAGCCATACCAAGTTTACACCTACCAAATAGAGAAGAACGAATACCAAGAGGACGTTAAAACGCGGATTCCATACAAGAAAGTTGAAGTTGCGGTATCCTACATTGCTCATTCCGACTATCTCCAAAATGATTTGAAGCTAAAGGAAGTGAGCCATATAGGATTCACGCACGACAGCACGCTTTCTATTGGTATGGAAGTAGATAATTATGAAATTGTGTTTGTTCTTCCTACTGGCCGTGAATTCGTTCTCTACTTAAAGGAAATTCGATGATGGATACGAATGCGGAAGTTATCAGAAATCTTGAAGAAGCAATAGAAAAGAAAATTCCCGAAGCACTCTATCACGCATTGGAAAAAGCCTGTTTGATAGCATTGACGGATGCGAAAAGGAATTGCCCTGTTGATGATGGACAGCTAAGAAATTCAATTGAATATCAGATAGAGCAGGAGGACGGGGAAACGGTGGGGTATATCGGAACAAATGTTTTCTATGCTCCATATGTGGAAAAAGGCACAGGTATCTATAACCCGGATGGGCGGCAAACACCGTGGAGCTATCAGGACGCGAAAGGCGATTGGCACAGAACACACGGCATGAAGCCGCAACCGTTTTTACAGCCTGCTATTGATGATAACAGGGACAAAATTCAAGAGTGTTTCAAAGAAATAATTTAAGGGGTGCGGGCTATGGTAAAAGTTATTGACGCAATCGCCAAAGCCGTAGCCGTTCCAGTATTTCCGATTTCATCCAGTTTGAAAGGCGAACAGATAATTTACAACATTGTTCCTTTAACTGACGATGGAATAAAGCAAAGCAACAGGCTGGAACTAAACATAATCGGAAAGACAATGGCAAGGGCGATTGAATTGGATACAGCGATTCGACAAGCACTTCTTTCTATTGGTGATTTAAAGAAAAATGGAGTGCTTGACATTGAAATAAACGGCGGTGGAACGCTTCAAAGTGAAGTTGGAATTCATCGTCTAGTGAACTATACGATATTACAGGAGAGTGAAACATAAATGGAAGATAAGATTGTATTGGGTAGCGGTAAATTGTTTGTGCTTGCTTTTTCAGACGCAATCCCGGAAGATACGGTTTTAGAAGTAGACGATAATCTTTTAGGCTATATCCAGGGCGGGGCTACTCTTTCCTATACGCCGTCTTTCTATGAAGCCAAGGACGATTTGGGCTTTGTGGTTAAAAAGATGATTACAGAGGAAGAAGCGGTTTTGAAGTCTGGCGTTATGACTTGGTGCGGGGAAACTTTAAAGAAACTTTGTTCTACTGCCCGCGTTACTTCTACTGATGCGGAAAGAACGGTTAAAATCGGCGGTGCGTCTAACTATGACGGTGCTAAATATGTGATTCGTTTTCTCCATGAAGATAAGGTTGACGGGGACATTAGAATCACTATTATCGGCTCAAACGAAGCTGGTTTTGAAATGGCTTTCGCCAAGGATAAAGAAACCGTTATCAACGCAGAATTTAAAGCAATGCCGATGGATAACGAGGGAACGCTAATTGAATACAGGGAGGAAATCAAGGGGGCTTAACAGCCCTCTTTCCTTTTGGAGTGGTGAAAGATGATTGATTTATCAAGAGGAATAGAAAAGCCCTATGAAATCAGGCTGGAAGATAAGACGATTTTGAAGTTGAAGAAACCCACACAGGGGCTTTTGTTGGAGTTGGCACGCTTACAGGAATTGACAGAAACTGAACAGCCGATAGAAGTAATCGAACAGATAAACAACATAACTACACGGGTATTCAACAGAAATATGAACGGACGCACTTTCACAGAAGCAGAGGTTGCGGAAATGCTGGATTTTGAAACGGCTATGTATGTTTTACAAGACTATTTACAGCACACCTATAAACGCTTGGGGGAATAAAAATCCCCGCCATGCCAACAGAGGAAAAATATAAACCTTTTCTTATAGTGGATACGGAAGATTTAAAGGTTGTGTCCGATTATAGCGGGCTGGATTTTGGAGAGTTGCTTTCTCTTGATTGTGTAAGCTACAAGATGCTTTTTCGTGATGCGTTCATCTACAAATTGAAGCAATCAAAAGAGGGACAGGAATATTTAGAAAACTGTTGGATTTTAGAGCAGACAAAGCCGGATAGGGGAAGTCTGCGAAATAAGTTTAAAGGTGGTGGGGATAAATGTTAGATTTGGGTGCGTTAAAGCTATCTATCAAAGTAGACAGCCAAGAAGCAAATGAGGAATTGGGAAAGGCAAAGAAAAGCATTGGCGAGGTTGCGGGCGATTTAAAAAATAAGCTGGTATCCGCAACGAAAACAGCAATAGCGGGTTTGGCTGGTTTGGCTACTGGTGCGGTAGCTTTGGCAGAAAGCACACGCGAATACAGAACCGAACAGGCAAAGTTAAAAACAGCTTTTGAGGATGCGGGCCATACCGTAGAGGACGCTAAAACTACATATTCAGAATTGAATAGTATTTTAGGAGACAGCGGACAGGCGGTAGAAGCCGCGAACCACTTGGCAAAACTTTGCGATACACAAGAAGAACTTTCTACTTGGACTACTATTTCCACTGGTGTTTATGCTACTTTTGGCGATAGCTTGCCAATAGAGAGTTTAACCGAAGCGTCAAACGAAACCGCGAAAACAGGGGCTTTAACGGGTGCTTTGGCTGATGCGCTGAATTGGGCTGGTGTAAGTGAAGATGAATTTCAATCTTCACTGGATAAATGTAATACGGAGCAGGAACGCCAAGCCCTTATTACAGAAACTTTAAACGGTTTGTATGACGATGCCGCAGAGAAGTATAGAACGAACGCCGCAGACGTTATAGCGGCGAATGAAGCCAACCAACGTTTCCAAGATACGCTTGCTACTATTGCCGGGGTGTTAGAACCCGTGATAACGAAAGTGAAATCTTTCGCGGCAGACGGGTTAGAGAGAATCGCAAATATTGTGGTAGAACATCAAGATAGCATTGATAAATTTGTAGATGCTATTGCCTCTTTTGGGAATTTCATTCTTGATAATTCAGAACTGATTATTTCCGGCTTGGTGGGCATTGGAACAGGATTGGCTGTTTTCAATGTAGCAAGTATCGTTATGAAATTGGTAGAGGGCTTTAAGGCCATGAAAGCCGCAGAAGAAGGCTTGACAATCGCACAGGCCGCGTTAAATGTCGTGATGAATGCTAACCCGTTCATATTGGTAGCAAGCCTTGTAGCGGGGCTTGTAGCGGCTATTATAACACTCTGGAACACAAACGAAAACTTTAGAAACGCAGTTATAAAAATCTGGAACACAATTAAAACGAAAACGATAGAGATAGTCGGCGGTATTGTAGACGCTATTGTAAATTTTGGAACGAATTTTTATAACGCTGGTAAAGAAATATTTACAAGTGTATGGAACGGCTTGAAATCTGTTTGGGATTCAATTTGTAGCTGGGTATCAGAAAAAGTAAATTGGCTGGTTGATAAGCTGGCCTTTTGGAGAAGCGGACAGGCTGAAATGGACGGTAGCCATAGAACAGGGCTTAGAGAAGTTCCTTATGACGGATATGTAGCAGAACTACACAAAGGCGAAATGGTGCTTACAGCCTACGAAGCAAAGCAATATCAAAAGCAAGGCAGTTTTGCCAGCGGCGGCACACAATCGAATACAAATATCACAGTAAACAATTACAGCCCGAAAGCCTTAAATGAAGCGGAGAGCGCCCGCCAGTTTAAGAAAGCACAAAGGGAGCTGGCTTTGGGGGTGGCGTAAATGGTGAGTTTGAGAAGTAAGGACGGGTTAAAAGAAATCATATTCGATAACGTTATTTATACATTAAATGAAATGGATTTGGGAACGGCAGACGCAGAACTTTCTACTTTCAAGGGTATAAACCAAGTGGGGGAATATTTAAACCATACCACGATAGGCACTCGTGCTATATCAATAGTAGGCTATGTGTTCGCAGACAGTCAAGAGGAAATGCGGATAAGGAAACGCGATTTAATCAAGCTGGTGAATCCGCTTGATACGTTTGATTTAGTGGTAGATGGGTATAGGCTTTCCTGTGTCGCGTCTGATACGGTTAAATTTGCGGTGGCACGCTATGAGAATAACAGCAGGCTTTGTAAATTTATGTTGAGTGCCGAAGCCGTTAATCCGTGCTTTGTTCCTCTTGATGAAACGACTATAAAGGTTGCTTTGTGGCGTGCGGTATTCAAATTCCCTCTTGTTTTAAAGGCAGATGAACCCTTTATAGTTGGCGTGCGTGAACCGTCTAAAATAGCGAACATCCAGAATAGCGGTGATATAGAAACGGGAATGATTGTTGAGTTTGTGGCAAAGGGGGAAGTATCAAACCCTTATCTATTGAATTTGAATACACGCGAACAAATCAAAATCAATAAGACGCTTTCAAAAGGCGAGGTTATAAGGGTAAACACAAACTATGGAAAGAAAACAGTATTTGGCACGGTAGACGGAGAAGAAACCAACTATTTTTCTTTCTTGGATTTAGACAGCACCTTTATTCAATTGGAAGTCGGGGGAAATGAATTCCGATGGGGAGCAGACAGCAACGAAAGCAATTTAGAAGTAAATATTATCTTTAGCCCTAAGTATTTGGGGGTGTAAGCTATGGAGATAAAAGTATTCAATAGTGAACTAACCTGTTTAGGCGTGGTGGATGATTTTGAAAGTTTTACTTTCGTTTCAAAATACAATGCGTGCGGGAGCTTCAAAATAAATGGGATGTATACGCCACAAGCAAAACAATACTTGGTGCTTGGGAATATTGTGTATTTTAACGGATTTGCGGGATTCATCCATTCAATAGAAATAGAAATGGCAGACGGGGAAGAAAGAATAGTTGTAAACGGCTATGATATGTGCGGATACCTGGCCCGCCGTATCGTGTGGGATACAGTGAACTATAACGGGAACTTAGAAACTTTTCTAAGAAAGCTGGTAGATGAAAATTGTATTTCCACAAGTGAGGCCCGCACCATTTCCTTTCTTTCTCTTGGTGATGTATCAGGGCTTACGGAAACGATTGAAAAGCAAGTGTCCTATATGAACCTTTTGGAAGTGCTGGAAGAAACAGCTTTGGCGTATGATGTGGGCTTTTCGGTTGACTTTTCACCAAAAGACAAAAAGCTGATTTTCAATGTCTATAAGGGAGCGGACAGGACAGCGGGAACGGCAAACCCTTTAATCTTCAACAGGGATTATGAAAATATCCTGTCTGAAACCTATATCAACAGCACAAAGCAATTAAAGAATGTAGCTTTGATTGGTGGAATGGGAGAGGGCACGGCCCGCACTTTCGTTTCTCTTGGTGATGCGGTGGGTTTGGGACGCTATGAAATGTTCGTGGATGCGAAAGACTTACAGCAATCCGATTTAACGGATACAGAGTATAAGGCCCAGCTTGCCCAGCGTGGAACGGAAAAATTAGCAGATTGCTATATTGTGGAGAGTTTCGAGGGAGAAGCGAACACAAACGCGGATTTTTCCTTTTCTCTTGGTGATAAAGTAAGTATCATCGACAAATCGCTTAATATTCGGCTGGATACACGAATTACAGCAATAGAAAGAATCATTGAAAGAAAAGGCACAACAACAAACCTTACTTTTGGGAATTGCGTGCCTACGATATATAAGAAAATGGGGGTTTATTGATGGCAGAACGATATAGCTTTTTCAATGCCGAAGTAGACACTTCCGGCAACTATGACAGAACCTATCTGGCCGAGGATATAGCAAGCTATTTTGCTTCTTTTGTGGGAAGTGGTGTCTATGCCAGTAGTGCCGATAATTTAAAGGTTGTGCCGTCTGACGCAATGACAGTTGCGGTAAAGGCGGGCAAAGGTTGGATTAAAGGTTATTACTACGAAAATGACAGTGATTTAGCTTTTCCTCTTGATAACGCGGACGGGGCAAAGGGAAGAATTGACAGTGTTGTTTTAAGACTGGATTTGACAAACCGTTATTTGAGAGTTTTTGTAAAGAAAGGTGCTTTGGCTACAAACCCGGTAGCACCAACGCTTACACGCAATGCGGATGTATATGAACTTCAATTGGCTACTATTTCTGTTCCCGCAGGAGCAACAGCGATAGCAGAAGCACAGATAACGGATACCAGATTCAATAGTGCGGTTTGCGGTGTGGTTGCTGGTGTGATTGAACAGATTGACGCAACAAACCTTTTCAGCCAGTATGATGATGCTTTTAATACTTGGTTTGAGGGTGCGAAAGGAATTTTAAATTCTGACACAGCCATACAGCTTTCAAACAGAATTGATACAGTAGATAACGAGATTCAACAGATTATAGACGGAACTACAACAGTTTCAAACGCGACAACAGCAGACAGCTTAAAGAATGGGCTTACTGTATTGAGTGGTGGTGGAAAGCCGACAGTTGTATTTGATGGTTCTAACGCTACTGAACTTGCGTTAAATTCGGGGTTTGTTGGAGCAGAACCCGCCTTTACCAAGAACAATGCGTTTAATAAAAACTTTGGAACTTCTGCGGGGACTGTATGCCAAGGCAACGATAGCAGGCTTTCTAATGCCCGCCGTGCGTCCAATATCACAATGAGTTATAACGGCAATTTGTGGATTAGCTACTCATAAGGCGGTGTGCGTATGGGACTATTTTACAATAATACCGCAGTAAACCAAGCCAATAGCGTATTTATCAATAATCAATCCGCAAATCAGGTTTTCTATAATAACACGCTGGTTTGGAAGAAGCAGTTTTTTCTTTATAATAATGGCTCTATTGGTGTGGGGAATATCTGGATACATTGGAGTGCCTACCCAAACAACTATGAATTTAGCACAAATGAAAACGGCAAACTGATAGCCCGCGGCGGTTATGGTGATACACAGCTAAAAATTATAAGCGGTGGATTTAATGCCACGGGATACAGCACGCTTCATGTTGTGGGAAATTATGAGTTAAACATAGCAAACTACGGCGAAGATTGGTTTGGGCTTTCAAGTGTAGCAAATGATTATAACCCGAATATTTGTAACCAGTATATGAAGATAGGGGACACGGCAAAGAGTTTTCATCTTCAAATCCCGTTCAGCTTTAACGGAACAGCATATTTCAACTGGCGATTCCTGACATTCCACAAAATGTATATATCACAAATCTATGTTGTATAAGGGGGCATTACAATGCTTAAAATTAAACTTGCGAACAATAGCGAATATGAGGTATTGGAGAATACCGCAATCTATCCCAGCTATGGAGCGGGCAGAAACAAGATGGAAATTCATATGGATGTTGACGCTATGACGGTGGAGGAATTCGAGGAACTTTTCACCGAAGCCAATACTTCCGAAATTCACCTGTTGAACGGTGAAAGCGATATGGCATACTTCGACTACTCAATCATTGCTTCTGTTGGAAAGAAGCGTGTTTCGTCTGCTTCTACTTCAACGGGGGAAGTTAGTTCCGCTCTTGAATTGGTGGTAGAGTTGGAACAGCTTACCTACATTGAGAAGCAGTTAAAGGCACTTGGAATCCAATTTTAAGGGGTGGACGCTATGGGGGAGATAGTGAACTTTATTTCTTCTCTTGGTTTTCCTGTTGCGTGCGTGGTGGCTTGTGCCTATTACATTATCATAATCAACAGGCAATCAAGAGAAGATACCAAGGCACGCGAAGAACGGATGTATAGCCAACTAGAGAAATTTTCATCTTCTCTTGATAATTTCAACGCGACTTTGGTTAGAATTGACACAAGATTAGAAGCAGTAGAGAAGAAAATAGAGGGATAAAAAATAGAGGAAAAAAGAGTTTTTGTATATAATGCCGAACAGTGTTTTTTTCGCCGCAAAGCATCTTGAAAAATAGCCGATAAACCCAGTGTTTAAGCCAAAAAATAGAGGTTGGAAAAAGGCGTAGACAAGTAAATATATTGGGGATTGTCGGCTTTGCGAATGGATTTGGAAACAACAATAAGCTATAATATAATCACAGCAAGGGAAACAGAAACGGTGGCCACCGAGAAAGTCCTAAGCGAAAATAAATTAAAAATGTGCTTACTACGTTAGTGTAAGAGAAAGTAGGGCTTATTATGGCTATCATTAGTTTTAATCACGTCAACAAGGAAATCATTGTTTCTTCTTCTTTTAATCGTAAGGCAAACAAATATGGCACAAGCGAAGCAATTACCATGGCAGATGTGAGAAATCAGTATCCGAGCTATAAAGTAGTAGTCAAGGGAAAAGGCGAAACTATTACTTACAATCAGATGGAAACATATCTCCGCAGACACAAGCCTGAATTGGTGGGTGAGTTCTTGGAAATGAGAAAAGAAAAAATTGTATTGTCATCTGGGGAAATCAAGGAAAAATATACTTTCTTCTCTATGCGGAAATGGTTCATGGATAGTTGCCCGGAGTATAAAGGTGTAAGGAACATCGAACAAGAGGCAGAAGCGGAAATGGTAAACGCACAGGAACTGGAAGAAATCACACAGAAAACGAAAGAAATCGCACAGGAAACAAACAGCTACACACTTACTCTGGAAAATACTACGAATCCAAGTGTCGCATAAGAAACCAACAGAACGAGAAAAGGCGGGCGAGATATGCCCGCCTTTTTCTCTTGGAATTGAAAAGAGTAGGCAATACGCCTACTCTTTTTTGCTTTTCTGTTTAACGGTGTGGCTTTTATTAAAACTTTTGCTTAGATTGTCGAGCGGGTTATATTCGTCGAAATCTTTCTTCAAATCCTCATTAAACATCCTTACATAGCGTTTTGTCATCTCAAGGGTAGAATGCCCTAACATTTTTTGTAAGCGGAAAACATCGCCGTTATTTAAAATCCATTCCTTAGCAAATGTGTGCCGCAATGCGTGAAGCCCTGTCCGCTGAACGCCGCGAGAATGATTGTATTTTCTAATAGACTGATGAATAGATGTATCTGAAAGCTGGGCTTCATTCACGCCGCAGAAAAGCCAATCAGTTGGTTTGGCATAGGCACGCCACAAACGAATATACTCTTTAAGGACTGCTTCTAAAGATGAAGATAGGGGAATAACTTGCGATTTTCTGTTTTTTGTATGTGTTAATGTAATTTCTTTTGCTTGAAAGTCGATGTCCTGTAAGCGAAGATTGCGAACAGTTGCGGCTCTGTTCCCGGTAGCAAGAATATAATTGATGATAGCCCACATCCGCCATTCTCTAAAATCTTCTTTTTTGGCAGGTTTTTTTAACAAGGCTTTCAATTCCTCATGGGTATATGTTTCTACAATTACTTCTTGTTCTTTCACAAGATTGATTTTGAATGGGACAATATACTCTTTATCCATTCCCCAATAGAGGATTGTTCTAAGGGTGCGAAGCCGAGTGTTTACGGATACCGGATTTAACCCTTTGTTCTGTAAATATAGTGTATAATCAATAACTAAGCTGTCTGAAATGTCGGAAGCAAGTAAACGCCGTCCGAATACATTTAAAAAATCCTCTTTTGTATCCTCATAGTTTTCAAGTGTAACGAGGGCAAGGTTAGCCGCCCTCTTGGCGGCGTAGAAAAGAGTAAACATATCTTTGAAAGTGATTTCCTTGGAAATTGTGCGAAGAATCGTTTTTTTTACGCCCATTTTTTCATCATCCTTTTGGTTTTTTTAGCACCAAATTAGAAGATGAGTTGCTCTGATTCAAGACAAAAACGAAGCTACTCATTTGCCCCGAAATTGTCCAAAAAAGTGTTGTTGCGTTTTTTGACTTTGAAACAAAAAAACCGCTCAACAGAGCGGTTTTTAAATCTATTATTTAGTCAAAAATCTTCTAGTGCGGTTACGAGTGAGCTGCTCTACCGACTGAGCCACACCAGCATATTTTTGGCTTAAAC
>ERZ1036464.505-NODE-505-length-19013-cov-31.716320_pt1 | contig 19013 bp, 17 predicted proteins | sample MGYA00514230_ERZ1036464 | MGnify/ENA primary metagenome ERZ1036464 (study PRJEB33795, sample SAMN09464918) | human gut metagenome | isolation source: Bloodstream | host: Homo sapiens | place: USA: Stanford, California | collected 2016-06 ... | reverse complement strand
ACAAGGGGCTTGCTCCCGATGGAAAAGTATTCCCGCACATGAGTTTGGGACAGGTGAATGTTGGTTTAAAACGAATTGCAAGAAACTGTGGTATCAACCGGAAATTATCCTACCACATGGCAAGACATAGCTATGCAACCCTTTGTCTTTCGATGGGTGTTCCAATAGAAACGATTAGCCAAACACTGGGACACCGAAGTATTTCCACTACTCAAATCTATGCGGAGATAACCCGTACTAAGATTAATGAGGACATGACGAACCTTGCGGATCGGATTGAAGGAAAATATAAGCTATTTGAATAAAGAAGATTAACACTTAAAATATACATAATTAATCAAGGCTCGTCATATGAAAAAAGGGAGAGTACAAGTTTAACTCTCCTCTTTTTCTCTGTATTGTCTTTGTTGCAAACAATTACCATTTCCTAACACCTCTTACGGTGTCGTTAATCCTGTCAATAATATCTCCACCTGATAATTCAGATTTTAAATTAAGAAGATATGATTTAGGATTATTCTTTAATTCTAATTTTTCTTTTCTCACAGAATTGGCGGCTGATAACAAGCCAAATATAATCCCTCCTGCTACAACGAAAGGTTTTCCATTATCAGGAATATAATCGCTAAATGATGAAATAGTCGTTGGTAAAGAAATAGTTAGAAACTTATTAATAGTTTCTATTTTATGTGCATTGTACAATTTTTCTAAATTCCTTGTTTCGTTAAGGATTAATTTTGAATGATGATGTAAAGCATCATTTAATGAATTAGCATTATCAATACCAATTACGGTATCTGATAATGTTGAAATCTCATTAAAAAAAGCAGTTCTTTCACCATCATACTTTCTACGAATTTCTAATATTCTATCAAGAGAAACATTATTGATATTTTTAGGTACAATTGTTTCAATTAGCAAATTGCCTAATTTGTACTCAAATTGATTATTATAATCGGAATTTATTGAAGATTCAAAACAAATTGATGCCGAAAAAGATAAATCTATATCTGTAACAATTGGTAAAGAGTTGTTTTTAGAAATGCTCTTTGCAAAATAAGTCATGTAAAGTAAACCTATCTCATTATCTATTTTAATCCAATCTTCCCATTCATTTCGTCCAGGTATTGCAAGTCCAATATCAAATAAATATTCTTTCAACCTAGTATCCATTTTCTCAACATGAATGTATGAGCCATTTGTTTGTACCAATTCAGAAAAAAATCTTCTTCGATTTTGGAAATCTCTCCTATATTGTCTGTGATGATATTCTCGCTCAGAATATCTATCATGAAAAAATCTATTAGATTCAAGGATTGGCTTCAACTCTCGACTAAAATCATGAAATGTATGAGATATATCCCAGCGTTCAGGATAGTAATCATTTATAAAACCTGATTCTTCTTTAATCTTGATAATATCTTCACTATCCATTGGCTCTATAGATTGTGGAACTATTCTTGATATGTTGTCCCAAAATAACAAAGCGTGTTTAACCCAATTTTTATTTGTTAAATTAATGTACGGGTAATAGAGGGCATGTCCAAAACTCATAATTTTATATTTTTAGTTGATTTCATTCTGCAAGAATCACTGTTACAAAGATATACATAAAAATATAAAAATATCATTTTCGTATTTGAATATTTGTGGTACATCCTATTTTTTTGTCATCCCTAATGCATATTATCAATAGATACTTTTTGTTTTTCAATAGTCATAATTTCGATTTAAAGATTAGCTTAGATTCTTATGCATCCCTGCCACTATAAAAAAGGAATTAGAGACATTAGTTATTGAGGAATCAATACCATAATTCAACCACATATACATATTTTTTCCTTTTTTCTCTGATAAACATCTCACATATGGAGAGAATAAATAAGGCAACACTTTTTGTAAATTTACTCTTTTGAGGAACGAAAAAGGAAGAAATTTTCAAAAACCGCTTGCGGCTCGGTGTTGCTGTTTTAGGCTCGGAATATACCTTTGTGTTCAGAGAAAGAAAGGAATTATTAAACTATTCCATTGAAAAATGGGACATTAGATTATTTGTTGATATGGTGTAGTTCTCTCCATCAATGGAACAAAAGCCTAACTTCTTGGCGAAAGCGGCACTTTTAGTGTTGGTACATTCAATTCCGATGTGTCTGAATCCATACTTTAGGGCTATCTCTGTCAAGAACCGGAGAAAGTGCGTACCGTGTCCTATCCGCTCTTTACTGAACCCCAATCGGGCAATAATCAGACAATCAGGTGGAAATAGGCTTTCAACCTTTCTGATACGCAAATACAGGTCTATACGGCTGTTTCTTCGGGTGGTGATAACATTGTCTATTGTCAGATAGACAAGCGATTTACGATACTTGAAACGTTCCATCAGGTAGCGGTCTATATCGGCTCTTAATTCTTCATATTCAATCATCGTCTAATCCCTTTCTTCTTTTTCTTTTTACGTTTCTGTGCTTGTAATTCCTCTGCCAGTGTTGCATCGTAATTATTGCCGTCTCCTAATGAGAAGATAGACAAAAGAGAATCACCACCACTATTATTTTGCCGATTGTAAGACTGTTTATTATCTACCTTGCTATCAAGATTGCGAGAAATCATGTTTTCTTTTTCACCGGATTGGAATATCTCTTTTTTATTTTCGCCAGTAAAATATTGTTTTGGCTCTTTCAACTCCTGCTCCTGCATTTTCAGTTTATCGTCAATACTACCGTTTTTCATGGTATTAGCATACTCAAAAGATTCCGATAGTTGGAGATTATAACCGAATAGCTTATCAAATCCCTGTTCCGCTTGTTGGAACAAATTTACACGGTCAAAACCGCCTTTTATTACTCCGTTCTTGGTGTTTTTGTGGTTAGTAAGCGGTGATAGTTTTTTCTTTCCTGTTTAGTCTTTCCGACTTACAATCAAATGACAGTGCATATTTAGTTCGTTGTCGGAACGGCTACGGTCGAAATGAATTTTGCCGTAAAACTTTATATCCGTTTCGGATAGCCCTTTGTTGAAATTCTTAGCGTATTCAGGAATGAACACTTCCCGAATATACCGTTTCATGGCTTCGGCTTTATCCTGTTCAGTGTTCCTCATTGCCCGAAGTTCGTTTTCCGATGGGCTGACATGGATAGCAAAAAACTTAGCATCCGTTTTCAGAAGTTGCCCGATATTACTGTCTATATCCTTAATAACCTTTGATTTGTAGATGTTATTATCCATCAGGTTGAAAAAGCCATCGGTATAGATACCTTTTTCCATCCGTTCCAAATCTTCATGTTCTAAATATGAAGCTAATTGTCGGCTACTTCCTGCATTGTTATATGTTCCACCCGATGGTGGGGCAAAATCTATATGCATGGCTCTATGTATTTATCAGATTGATGATTTCCGCTTTTAAGTTCTCTTTTCGTTTGCTATCCATCACACCGCAAGCGGATAACTCTGAATAGAGTTGTATCAGGTGAAGCAGCTTCTTATAATCCCGTTGATGTATCTGATATAGGGCAGTCAGTTGCTTTCCCTGCTAGTTGATTACATCGGCGTGTTTTCCGAACTGTTCACTTACCTTTTGCAGTACGGCTGTTTGTCTTTCCTGACAGGTTGCCAGTTGGGAAAGTATAAGGTTTTCCAACTCCTTGCCAATAGCATCGAAGCGAACGGCTATAGAATTTGCCGTTCGTACCATCGGATTTAGTTGTTCTTCCCCGTAGTGTCGGATGAAGCGGATAATATCATCCTGCCGTTTGTTTATTTTCGCCAGTTCCGATTTTACGGATTCCGGTGCTTCCGATGGGTTGATACACGCTTTATCAATATAGACAAATGCCAATCGGACTATTTCCCCTTTTTTCAGCGAATAGCGTTCGCAGAATTTATCTATTAGCTTTCCCGTTTGTCGGTCTATCCCGATGGTGGTAAGCGTAGATATATTATTGGTCTTATCCATGATTATAACTTTTTTATAAGGAAAATGAAATTCATTCAGTTGATTATAAGCGAAATACATTTTCTACTTATAATCACTGTTATAAACGGTTACGAATGTAACCCATTAAAGCCGAAGGCTTTACCCCGCAGGGCAAGAGGGACGAACAGGACTTGTCCGGTTCCCTCTTGCTTCATTTAGTGAAATGAGCCGAGCCACAAGGCGAGGTGGTTTCTGCTAAATGGGGAGTGGTGGCACTTCATCAGGTGGTAACATTACCCACTTTGTTTTGCATCGGTTTGCGTATCAAGTTGATTTTCCTTTTTGAACCGTTCATAGGTCTTACAATCGGCATTTTCTTGTACAAATGCCCGAATATCAGCGGCACGGTAATAGGTCTTATGGCTTATTGTAAAGTAAGGGAGTTTGCCACTTGCCCGATACCGTTGTAAGGCATGGAAAGATACTTTCAGCAGAAACGCCAAGTCCTGATTATCCAACAACTTGTCGTTAGGATCTAATACGTTGTCGGTATTGATTAGCGATTTCAGGTCTTGCCCGATTTCAGAGAGTTTTTTCGACAGTCGTTCCATCCACTTATCAAAGTGTTCATTGTCTATATACATTTTGCTTCATTTTTAAATTAAACATTAAGAACGCTCTTCCGATTTCTGTAAGTGGTGATTCTGCTCCGTTGTGAGTAACTACTCTTTTAGATAAGAACAGTCCGCTCACCATCTCTATAATTTCAATAAGATAGGTTTCGTCTGTAAGATAGAGCGGTGATTGCCATGAGGTTTCTATCTTAATGAAATATCGTGGGAACTCCAGTTCTTTATGGATTAACTCCAGTTCTTTTTGCAGAAAAGATAATACCTTATCTGAGTAAACGATTTTCAACACGTCCTTTTTTGCTCCATAAGAAACTTCCAAAGATTTAACCGTTTCAATTTCTATGTGAATCAAATTGAGGGTGCGAATACGCTTCATATTATCTGTCTCAGAATCTAAATAGAAGATTAATCTTTCCACAAACTCTCTATATGCCTCTTTGATTTGCGGTTCAAAGTCAATTTCTGTATCGGAAGTTGATAAGAACTTGAAAAGCCTTGTTTCCAGAATATCCCACATAGATAAATCATTGTTAGGATTAGACACTCTTATTAAACCATCTGCCTTTTTTCATATATACATACGACATCAGTAATAACATTAAGACGTATATTTGTTCGGAAGTCCAATATGCTGCAAGCGGAATATTCGGAAATTGGGACAAAGCAAATAGGTATGACAGATAGATAATAATATTAATCGTTTGGAACACAAAAACTACTTTCGTATTACCTGTGCCTATTACTGTATTGCAATATGTATAAGCTGGTACAGAGATGATAAATGTAGAAAGCATTACACAGAATGGGTAAAATGCTTTCTGAACAACTATTTCATCATTAGTGAACAGCCCTAAAAGAGTTCCCGACAAAACAAAAGATAATAGAATCAATGGAATACCCATTACATAAGTTAGCAATATGATACGGCGGGAAAGTGGCATAACTTCTGGAATTTTATTTGCTCCGATAAGGTTACTAACCAACGAAATAGCGGTAGTCGCAAATGAATTGACAATCACAAAAAAGAGCATTGAGATACTTCTTACTACGTTTGCTGCTGCAAGTTCGCATTCTCCTAAATGTTCAATTGCCACAAAGAATAAAAACCAAGGAGCGATGCAAAAAAACGAACGTACCATCGTCCAAACAGAAATATTTAAGAGGCGAAGTGACAGCCCTAAGTCAAAACTTGCACGTAATCCATACCGTTTCCTGTCTACTCGCTTCCACATATATAGAATCAAGAATAGCAATCCTACGAACTCTGCCAGTGATGAACCGATAGCAGCCCCACTAATACCCAATTTAGGAAAACCTGCATTCCCGAATATTAGCAAGTAGTTAAATAAAACATTGCAGATTACCATAATAATAGAGTTAGCTGTAAGAATTTTGGTGTTGGTTGTTCCAACGAAGAAAGCCCGAATTGCCAATAAAGGAAATGCAAACAGATAACTGTAATCTCGCCATTCCATATATTTTATAGTAGCTTGATAGACATTATCTGACGAAATCGTCATGCGAAGTAATACCGGAGAAAACAGTTTGGATAATATGAAAATGATAACGGCAAAAACAGATAAGAAAATCAATCCTTGATAAAAGACCTTGCCAACATCCATATATCGCCCTTCACCGTTTCGCCTTGCGATAACAACCTGTGTTCCAATGCTAAACCCAAAACCTAGCATGTAAATGGCTGTGTAATACATTGTAGCCAGTGCCGATGCTCCTAAATCTATCTGACTGACATGACCAAGAAAAATGGAATCTGTGAAATTAATCAATTGTTCCATGAGTAGGCTCACCATTATAGGCGAGTTGATGAGCCATATTTGTTTATATGTATAATTCATTATTCAACTTAATATAACATGACCATTAAGCACTAATTTTTGTAGTGCTATAAATCATAATCAAAAATGTAATTGAGAAAACTCTGTGTTTAGAATAGGGTATAAAAATATAGGTCGAAGATTTGTTAGTTCTCCGACCACCCTGAAGCATTTAAGCTATATACAGAGTTGCCATTTCATAAGTTAAACAATATATTAACTTGTTGAATACAAAGGTATATATTTTCAGGGAAATAGGCCTATGTAATTGGATTTTTATTATCTTTGTCGTAATTGAAAGAGTTATTTGAAGCAATGGAGTTACCCATTGCCACACTCTTCTTCTTCAAAAACCTATTATTCAATAGATTACAATCAAGTTTCTTGTTTCTCGATACACACCTTACATTTTCCGATTACCAAAAGGGTAAAGCGCTCCCGTTTACTGGTTATACGGTTTATAAGGTGAATGCATCACATTCAATGTCTTCGGCAACCACACCCGGTAACGCTGTGTTTTGTCCCAAGTATTCCCGGCAGAAGCAAAATCGCAGAAATGAATCTGCCTCGGAGTCCGGTGGCTTTCCAAGTCCGTTCCCAATACCATCGGGGCAGTAAAAGCCAACCAAGCAAAATCAGGAGCCTCCACAGGTGTCAACTCCACATATCCATCCTTACTCACAACAACAGACGCTTCATCGACAGAACCATCCCCGAAACGACTGTCGCGAGCCAAAACAAGCGGACCGCGCACAATGGCCTGTGCCTGGTTCCTTTCCACCAGACGGGCACGTAAATCGAGCTTAACAGTGATCCGGTCGCCCTTTTTCCACTTACGGTTCACCGGCAAGTAAGCACCTTGCAGGACACCGGCCTCCGGTCTCCCATTTACGGAAACTGTCGCAATCTTGCTCCATGCCGGGATACGCAAGGCAATGGTGAAAGTTGTCTCTTTCGTCGGATCGACCTCTATCTCGATCTGATCAGTCCGCGGATATTCGGTCGTTTGCCTCAACCAGACCGACTTCTTGCCCGGCAACACTAACTCCGCTTCCGAGGGAGCATAGAAATTCACCCGGACACAATCGTCCTGTACCTGATAAGCGAACCCGGGAATCATGGCAAAAGCACGCGGACCGTTCGCGTTGCAACAGTTGATATGCATGCCGCATTGCTCCTCCCCTTCATGGCGCCAACCCTCCAGCGGACTGTATTTGGCAATCTGTGAGGCATCCGCTTTCAAAGAAGCCATCAAAGCATTATAGATAGCCGTCTCCATATAATCGGCATACAGGGAATTGCCCGTCATCTGCAACAGGCGGTTACAAAGCTGCATCCAGGTAAAGGTCACGCAAGTTTCCATCGTATGGTAGGTAGGCTGTGTCTGCCGTTCCTTCCCACCATACCAACATTCGAACGCGCTGCCCGATCCGGCCACATTGATCTCTTCACGTACGATATGCCCGACTGTCTTTTCCACAACAGAAAGATAAAGCGGATTGCCTGTTACCTTATAGAGTTCGAGCAACCCTTCGTAGCAGGACATCATTTCATACGCTTTCTGTCCGTTCTCCCTCGAAAACCAAGTTTTCGGATGCGGGAAACGGTTGGCAACAGGCACTTCGGCAATGGCTTTACTGATCAACTGCGGACCGCCAGGCGTCTCCCACTGTCCGACAATGTATTTGGCAAAATCAAGATAACGTTCCTCTTTCGTCCGGTTATACAGATACATGACAGGTTCGAGAACGGACGAGCTCGGCATACCGATATAATTACCGGTCGAGACGATATCCACTTTTCCGGGCCCGACCTGTGTCATCAGATGATCGACAACTTTGCAAGCCGCCTCCAATGCTTTCTTATCCCCCGACAGATCATACCAGGCAATCAATCCCAATGAAGTATACTTGCGCCCCCAGACATCCCATTGCTGCAACTGGTATTCCGGTGCATAGTTCCCGATATAGCCGTTCGGCTGTTGTGTTGCCATAAGCGATTCGGCCGCATCCTTTATGATCCGGTACAGTTCCGGGTCCCGGTTATAACGATAAGAAGCGATCGCCCCCTGTATCCATTTCCCCCAAAACTCGCTTTGCCAGCGCGACTTCTCGTTCTGGTGGCGGAACGGTTCGACCAGATGATCAACATCCTGCGCTTTCACACGACGTTCGATACAATCTGCGATTCGAGTCCCTACATAACCGGATATTTTTACCTGTCTCACAGGAGAGTCATTCACTACTTGCGCCATCCCTGCCGTCGAGCAGGCACAAGCCAACAGGAAAGAGAAGGTTTTCACCTTAAACGGAATCATCATAATATTGAGAATTTAAGAATTATAAGACAAAAATAAGGAGATAACCACGATATAGTGTTATAAAATTGACAGAATACCTGTCAATTATGATAAGTGTCTGCTTCTCTACCACACTCTGCCGCCATATTTCCGTTTAAGGATACGAATTATAATGCTTCCAGGTAAAGTCCCGTTTCCGATTGCGCTTTTTATCCCGTTCACTTTTCCAAAAGGCGGAACGCAACATATCTTCTATTGAGAAATGGAATGTTATGGTAACCCCCGCCGATCCCCTCCGCTGTCCGTCCTTCACCTCTGTCAGAAAAAGGTTTTGTGTTCCGGCTCTACCGTAAAAAGGCGTCTGTCCTAATCGTATCTGATTATTTATGACTAACGATTTGATAGGCTTATGATAATCTCCCCGTATGCCCTTATGCACTGTATCTGCCTGATAGAGCCAGAACACTGCCGGAGGAAGTGAATCGACTTGCAACAGTTGCCGAATAGTATCCGCTTTTATATATTCCGAAAAATCTATCAGAATCGGCAGTCGGGAGGATTCGAGTTCCAAGGGTTGCCCAATATTTATCAAAGTCCCGTTTTCTATCGCTTTCAGGTATTCCGGATTCAGCCGTATCGTGTCTTTACCGACCGATCCCCATACCGAATCTTCTTGTAAAATATTCTGAGCAGAAAGAACAGCAGTATACAAAAAAGGAAATAGAAAAACCAATCCGTATCGCCACATATCATTGTTTTTCTTATAAAGACAACAAGAAGTGGAAATCCCCTATTGGATAGTTCATTAAAAACATTGAAGTATCTTAATAATTGATATCAGAAATAACAACACTCCTGAATAATAGGAAATAAATCTCTTTTTATTCTGAAAAACAGGAATGTGATCATATTATTCCTATATTTACGAAAATTATACCTGGAAAACATGGAAGAATACATTGGTACAGTCATAAAAGCCGGAGGCATCGTGATCGGATGCGTCATGGTCCTGTTCGTCATTTGGTATATAGTCAAAGACATACTGGACATTAGTGAAAAAGATTCATCCGACGGCAAATAGACGAGGCACCGTCAAAACGGCACCTCATTATTGCCGGGAGCCAAGAAATCAGCACCAGCCGGCGGTATAGGAGACATTGTTTCCATCGGGTCCGAACCGTTCATATTGGAGGAGAACTCACGGACCGGGACATCTTCATCCACATTCATAAATTTGGCGAACTCGCTCTTGAAACGAAGACGGACATCTCCAACCGCACCGTTACGATGTTTGGCAATAATAATCTCCGCCAGGCCGATCAGGGAATTTCCACGCTCGTCTTCCGTTATCTTATAATATTCGGGACGATGGATGAAACAAACCATATCGGCATCCTGCTCGATAGCACCGGACTCACGCAAGTCGGCCAGCTGCGGACGTTTTCCCTCCACGCCCTGACGCGCCTCGACACCACGGTTCAACTGAGACAGGGCAATGATCGGAATATTCAGTTCCTTCGCCAATCCTTTCAACGACCGTGAAATGGTACTTACTTCCTGTTCACGGCTGCCGAAGCTCATGCCGCTCGCATTCATCAGCTGAAGGTAGTCGATAATGATGATCTTAATACCATGCTCACGCACCAGGCGGCGGGCCTTCGTACGCAGTTCGAATACCGAAAGACTCGGCGTATCATCTACATAAATCGGTGCATCATACAATTCTTTTATCTTAAAGTCCAACTGTTCCCATTCATAGTTTTCCAGACGCCCACTCTTGATCTTCTCGCCCGGAATCTCACATACGTTCACGATCAGACGGTTGACAAGCTGGACGTTACTCATTTCAAGAGAGAACAAAGCCACCGGCGTGTTATGGTTCACCGCCATATTCTTAGCCATCGAAAGGACGAAAGCCGTCTTACCCATCGCAGGACGGGCGGCAATGATGATAAGATCGGAGTTCTGCCATCCGGACGTCATTTTGTCCAATCCTTCGAAACCGGTGCGCAAACCGCTCAACCCTTCTTTTTGATTGGCAGCCTTCTCAAGCATAACCATCGCTTCCTTGATGACAGGATTGATCTGGGTAACATCTTTCTTCACATTACGCTGGGAAATCTCAAAAAGCTTTCCTTCCGCTTCTTGCATAAGGTCTTCCACATCGATCGACTCATCAAAAGCCTTGCCCTGTATCATGGCAGTGAAAGAAATCAGCTCACGTGCCAGGTATTTCTGGGCGATGATACGGGCATGATATTCGATGTGGGCGCTACTGGCCACCTTGCTGGTCAGCTGGGAGATATAGAACGGGCCGCCTACCTCTTCCAGCTCGCCGCGTTTCTTCAGTTGCTCGGTGACGGTCAGCATATCCACCGGACGCTGGCTGATCGCCAAATCTACGATGGCTGCATAAATTTTCTCATGTGCTTTCTCATAGAAACTCTCCGGTTTCAAGATCTCGCTGACGATGGAATAGGCATCCTTTTCAAGCATCAGAGCGCCTAACACCGCCTCTTCCAACTCACGGGCTTGTGGTTGCAAACGCCCCATATCTGGTACTATAACCGGTTTCTGTCTTCCTTTTCCTCCTGTATTTTTTCCTCTTTCTGCCATTGTTCTAATTGTTATCGGGCACCAAATGTACTACTTTTTATCCGGTTCTCCGAACCTTGCAAAAGAGAAATACGATACTCCTTTGGAGTTTGCCGGGTTATACTTTCAAATTGCTTGATAAAATATGGAACATTACCATAGCCTGATTCGTAGGCTATTTGAGAGACACTCAAATTAGAATACGACAATAATTTACAAGCATGTTCAACCCGAATTTCTGCAAGACATTGGAAAATGCTTTTATCTGTCCGTTGCCGGAAATATCGACATAGTGCCGACGGATTCTGCTTGACATAGTCAGCAATTTCCCGCAATGTGATTTTCTCTTTATAATGGTTGAACAAATAAGTATATATTTTACTGACCGGCTCATTCGCCTCTACAGCAAAATTTGTACTGCTATATGCCGTAGCGGACATCAGCTTCGTGCTTTTACAAGTGGACAATAGCTCCAAAATACGAAACAGGCCTATTATTCGGTGGGTATATTCGTAACGATCGATTTCTTGAAACTGTTGTCTCAATTCCTCGAACAACTCTTTATCATAAAAACGTATCCCATATTGGCTCTTCTGAAGCAACTGATAAATAAATTGGTAATCAGGAACCCCCTCCAACTCAGAAGGAAACATTTTCGGATGAAACTGCAAAGCCTCTCCGGCACTTGGTTCAAAATTCATCGCGGGATTCAATTTGGCATTACAAAGGTGCAAATGCGGAACATTACTGCCAATCAAGGCAATGTCACCCTGCTGATAGTCAAGAACCCCTTCCCCGACAAACTGTTTTCCACTTCCACAAGTAAACAGCATAATCTCATATTCTATATGCTTATGACGGGGCAATACGAATTGAGGATAAGGGATATGGCTGCATAATGTTGTCCGTTCATGAATGATTTTACGTTCCAGTATACCCATACTTTCTTTTTTACCCCGCAAATATAAGAAAACATTTAGCAAATATAATAGAATTTCATATTAGAAATATACCCTACTTTTGCGAAGTCAAATCGGGGGGCTTATCCCGCTTTGTATCCTATTTTAGTAACCTATATAATTGTTAAAGTTATGGACTTTTCAATATGGATACAGTCACCTTACGACTGGGGAATATTATTTTTATCCGCCCTGTTTGTCGGTATATCCAAAACCGGTATTCAAGGCCTCAACCTTCTTGCAGTGCCAATGATGGCTGTGACTTTCGGGGCCAAACCCTCTACCGGCCTGATATTGCCGATTTTGTGTTTGGCCGATCTGATGGCCGTTTGGTATTATCGCAGGATAGCCGAGTGGCAATACGTACTGAAATTGTTGCCGTCAGCTTTAGTGGGATTTGCAGTAGCTCTGTTTGTCGACAAACTGGTTCCCCCTACAGAATTCAAGCATTTAATGGGAAGTTGCCTTTTGGTAGTGCTGCTTGTCATGTTTTGGTCGGACTGGAAAGGTAAGGAAAACTCCCTTTCCAATCATTGGTGGTATGGCCCCTTATTCGGGTTAATGGGAGGTTTTACCACCATGATAGGCAATGCTGCGGGTCCTGTGATGGCCATTTACCTGCTATCTGTTAAAATGCCCAAATACAATTTTGTGGGGACGAATGCTTGGTTTTTCCTGGTCGTCAACTATCTGAAGATTCCCATACAGGTATTTGCCTGGGATAATATCACCCTTTCCTCTCTGATGCTGGATGCCTGTACCATCCCTTTTATCATCATAGGCGGAGTCTTGGGTATCATCTTGGTTAAAAAACTGCCGGAAAAAGGCTTCCGCTATTTCACAACAGCGGTTACCTGCTTGTCGGTATTGATGTTATTAATTTAAGTAACTGTAGAAGGGTATCTCAAAAAAGGACTGTAAGAACGACACATTTGCGTAACCGGACATAAACGGTATCGCCTTTACAATATTCCTTTGGGCTTGTTGAATTATCGACCTACTTCAATCCTAATTCTTTCTCGATTTCTTCAATCGTAGGCAGACTACCTCTGATGTCTTTCGGCAAGGCTTGTCCTAATTCATAGTCGGAAATTCCAATAGGCTTCTGAATGTCGCGCAAGGCGTATTCAGCCTTGATACGATCTTTGTTCTTGCAAAGCAGCAGTCCAATAGTCCGGTTATCTCCTTCTCGGCAAAGAATGTCATCCACAGCAGAACAGTAAAAATTCAGTTTGCCGATATACTCCGACATAAACTCCGTATCTTTCAACTCAATCACTAAATATCTATGCAAAAACGCATTATACATTAATATGTCAATATAGTAATCATCACCCGACACCTCTATGTGATACTGCCGGCCCATAAAAGCAAAACCAGCTCCCATTTCCACGAGAAATTTCTCCACATGCCTCACTAAACCGATTTCTACATCACGCTCATTGTATTGGTCGGTGAAAGTCAACATATCGAATATATACGGATCTTTGAGCATGGATTTTACATCATTTGCTTCCGGTGCAGGCAGCGTTTCAGCGAAATTGTTTGCCAACGCTCCATGCTTGCCGTAATCATCAAGTTTGATGGCTTCTTGCAGATAGCGTGTCGTCCAATGATTGGTGATGCTTTGCATCATATACCAATAGCGGGCACGAATGTCTTTAACCTGCTTCATCAACACGAGATTGTGCGTCCAATCCAAGTGCTTGACAGGGAGGTTAAAATTATACTCACCTAATTGCGAAATCAGTGATTTCGCAATTGGAGAAGCAGAACTTTTTACCATCGTAAGTGCTTGATTGTACTCATTGAAAAACTGCACCATATATTGCATATTGCGTACAGTGAAACCTTTTATCTCAGAGTAATCGTTTTTCAAATCCACTGACAACCGTTGCAACGTTTTCTTACCCCAACCGTCCGCATCCTGGCTTTGCTGCAACATTTCGCCAACGTCCCAATACATCCGAAGCATCTCTTCATTGGCGGCATAAATCACCCTTTGCTGAGCGGTCAGTACTCTTTGCTTGATTTTTCGAAGTAGTGCTGCATAACCTCGAAAATTACCCATCAAGTTATCCAGCCATTTGTATATCTGTTTTTTTAGCCATACTCTTCTTTGATTTATATACAAACATACTCATTTTATTTTAATCCCGACCATCTCCTTTTATCAAAAAGACAGCACTATCCCATCAAAATCGGATTTGTACCCCATCTATTTGAAATTACCCGCAAGGGTAATATTTTTTAACATTCAGTTTGATAGTAAAGACCCTCTTTTCCCTATCTAAATGTCAAAAGAACAGGTCACATCGATTTGCCGAATCGGGAAGCATCCACCGCTTCATGTTGCTTTTTCTTATAACCGCCGAACTTCCAAACAAAAGAAACCGTTACACAACGTTGGTCGTCCAGTTTCCAGAGGCGGCTATATTGGCCGGACTGGTTGATTTCCATCGTATGAGGCATATTACTGCGGAAAATGTTGTTACATTTCAGAATCAGAGTAGCACGATCGTCGGCAAACTGCCATTTCAATGCAGAAGACACATCATAGAGATGACCGAGATCATAGATTCCCTGCACAGCTCCGGTAACGAAATAACCATTCAAATCCAGCTTCAAATTCGGACGAGACTTGGAAAGGGTAAACGTATTATCCATCTTGAACTGCCCGGTGTATTTCTCATTATGGAAAGACAGATCATGAAAATGGTCTAACTTCTCCTGCATACGCTGACCGGACAAAGTCACCTGGCTGTTCCAGAACTCGCCGACCCGGAAAGGAACGATCACCCCTACACCGAATTGCAACTGGTAATCCATGTTCTCATACCGGAAAACGTTTTTCAGTTCCGAGGTATTCTGATAAGGTAACTGGGCGAAATAATCGGGCACATAGTCGCAAAAAGCCAGAATCGTATATTTCTGCTTCAGGATATAAATCAACTGCCCGCTATAAGAACGGTAAGGCTTCAGGGAAGGATTGCCCAAGATAACGGAATAAGAGTTGATCGGGCTTTCCTGCGGCGTCACATCCCAATAGGACGGATAGGTTTTGTCGCTGCTTATGTCCAATTGGATGATGTGCATCGGATTGACCGTATAGCTGAGTGTCGCATTCGGGAATAAAGTCCAATCATTCCAAAGTGTGGATCTCATCCCGTTAGAGGTATAATCCGATTTAAAGTATTCAACTTTCAGAGAAGCTGTTGCAGAGAAATGCGAACCGAAATCCTTGGACACCTCCAAGAAGGCATTTCCACTATACTCTTTCTGGCGGTTATTTTCAAGTTCATCAAGAGCCGGTTCATAGCCGTTACCTTTATTATATAGATAATCGATATAAGTCTTCGAAGAGGTGAAACCGCCGTGGACACCGTAATTCAGTGCCCACCCGGTTTCAAAAGTGTGGCTATGGTTAATAAATAGTGCTCCTTGTGAAATATCCTGCTTGGAATTATTCTGCATATCCGTCACTGTCGTTTCATGGCTTTGATCGACAAATGTCTGGAAACCGGGTGAATGATAACGCGTAAAATCCGCACCCGCCATCAGTCCGGAGTTACCGTCATATTGAATACGGACATTGTGCAACGCACTGTTTCCCTCTATGTATGTACGGCTCAGGCGTTCTTCCACCGGCTGTCCGGATTCCAATACCTGGAAGGTTGTGGCGGCCGTCCGTTCAAGATCGGATTTGCCGGCCGTAAGATAGTAGGCGGCAGAGAGCCTGTCGTCATTTTTGAAAGTATAGTCTATACCTAAACGCATCGTTCCATCTATACCGCTCCGGGTGCCACGTCCCGATTGGTTGACCTCCGTTACCTGATCTTTCAAGGTATGGAGGGCCTGGATCTCCTCTCCCATATAGTTCCGTCCCTTAGCCCCATTGGCTAAGAAATCTATATTGAAACGGGATGTGGAGTAAAGCAAGTTGCCATGAACTTTCCCCTCCGCGTAATGGCGCTGCAAATAATCGACACCGGTTTCTCCTTGCAGAGTATTCTTTTCGACAGTTTCCTTATCCAATACGACATTGATCATAGCTCCTTTGATATTATACTTGGCTGGTGCATTATACATGATCTCTACGTTACATACCCGCGAAGCAGGAATGGTCTTCAGCAAACCGACTAACTGATCGACCGACATCGTGGTCAACTGCCCATTGATCACAATGCTCGGACTGCCGGCACCCAACAGTTGGACGGCATCGTCCGTACTGATCACACCGGGTATCTGCTTCACCACCTCGAACGCATTACTGACCGCCTTATCTTTCATCAATTGGGGCACGTCGTATTTCAAAGCGCCGTTTTCCACCTTGACCTGCGGACGTTCGGCTTTTACTACAACGCCTTCCAGTTCATAATCTTTTTCAGTCAGGCTTATCGTACCGGCATCAGCAGTCGATATTTTTTTACAAACCGGCTCGTATAACAGATGTTGGAACAACAAACGATAGTTCGGACCAGCTTCCTGGTTCAACATGAATGCCCCGAGACTATCCGTAACGACTGCATCTATATAAGTAGAATCCAATGTTTGCAACACGACAGCCACCCCGTCTACCGGTCGTTCTTCTTTATCGACCACTTTTCCATGAATCCAATTCTGCGCTTGTAACATCCCATTACCGGCAGCCAATAAAACCAGAGAGTAATAAAGTATTCGTTTCATTTTCGTTCGTTTTTCAATTGACACTGCAAAGGAAAAGCCTTCCAAGGAGAAACTGTGTTATCGCTCGCTTACGGAGTGTTATTTAGTCTTACCGGATTCGTGATAAATTGAATCGGAACCTGTATTTTTGTCGCAAATACAAACACATAGATATGAAGACACGTCTCCGATTTAAGATAATAGCTGCACTTATTTGCCTTTCGCTTGCCGGGCTCTTGATATCACAAGGGTACTGGCTGAAAGGTTTATATGTGTCCAGTAAGAAAAGTACGTGGGATAATATAGAGGAAGCCATGCGGATGGCCGACTATATGGAACTGTTCCTGCGTATGGACTCGCTGACCGCAAAAAAATTTCATGCCGAAATAAATCCTCAATTCAAATTTAGCCGGGACACGACTACTGTTTTGGCGGATTCGGCCATCCAGTATACGGAGACTGCTCAAGAGCTGGATGACTACTTGCAGATAATCGGTACGATGGAGAGGAACGTGCAGATTTTCATGCATCAAAAGATAGACACATTACTTCCTGTCGACTATTCCCGATTCTGCACCTTACTAAAGAACGGGCTACAGGAACGGGGCATTATGGTCCCATTCCGTCTGCAAGTGATCCGGCAGGGAGTCAGAGACTCTGTGCTATATACCTATACGGATGCATCCGGAAAAGATGAAGCCTGGAAAAATTCGGTTCGCTTCACCCACGCGATCGAACCGGGACAATGCTACTACGATCTGGAACTCCAATCTCCCGATTGGGTCGTGTTCCGGAATATGGCAGGCATATTGATTTCATCTTTCCTGCTCTTTGTGATTATCTTGGTTGCTTTCATCTATTTGCTTTATACGATCCTGCGGCAAAAGACGATAGAGGAACTTAAAACGGATTTCACCAACAATATGACACATGAGTTGAAAACCCCGATCTCCGTTGCTTATGCTGCCAACGATGTATTGCTGAACTACGATGAGACAACAAATGACAAACAAAAGAAATATCTGAATATCGTGCGGGAGCAACTGAACCATCTATCCGGTTTGGTCGAACAAATCCTCACGCTTTCTGTCGAGAACAGAAGTACTTTCCGCCTTCAACCCGAAACGATACAGGTGGCAGGACTGCTGGCTCCGCTTATCGAACAGTTCAAACTAAAGTCAGACAAACCGGTCGAGATTACGACAGAAGTACCGGAACATATGACCGTAACGGCCGACCGTACCCATCTGTATAACATGCTCAGCAACCTGATCGGGAATGCAATCAAATATTCCGGAGAAAAAGCCTGCCGCATCACCCTCAAAGGGACGGTATCATCTAAGGAAACGACCCTCTCGGTCACAGACGAAGGGATCGGCATCAGCGAAGCCAACCAAAAGAGGGTGTTCGACAAGTTCTACCGCGTGCCCAACGGCAACCTGCATGACGTGAAAGGCTTCGGCCTCGGATTGTACTACGTCAGCGACATGATGTCCAAACATAACGGGAACGTGACGGTCAAGAGCCAGCCGGGAAAAGGCTCCACATTCACCCTTCATTTTAAAAATTGACGACAATGGATAAGATCAGAGTATTATTGGTAGAAGACGAGCCGACGCTCGCCATGATCATAAAAGACACCCTGGACGGTGAAGAATTCGAAGTGATTCTCGCCGCAAACGGAGAAGAAGGGTTGTCACGATATAAAGAAACAAAGCCGGACATCATCGTCACAGACATCATGATGCCGAAAATAGACGGCTTCACGATGATACGGCATATACGGAAAACGGATCAGCAAATACCGGTCCTTTTCCTTTCCGCCCGTTCCGCAGCCAATGATGTGGTTGAAGGCTTCGAGCTGGGAGGAAACGATTACCTGAAAAAGCCGTTCGGCATGGCGGAACTTATCATCCGTATCAAAGCATTATTGAATAAAATAAGTGTACGTAAGGAAGAAAGCAGCCACTTCACACTCGGACAGTATACATTCGACTCCATCACACAAACGCTTCAGTACTGCGGAGAAAAGCAATTGCTAAGCAACCGCGAATCCGAAATACTGAAGCGTTTGTGTGAAAACAAAGATCATGTGCTGCCCATGAAAGATGTCCT